>JGI24158J21664_10013724_pt1 | contig 10676 bp, 8 predicted proteins | sample Ectturendosymbi3_FD_21664 | JGI IMG/M metagenome (IMG submission 21664)
TTTTCACCTTTCAATAAATGTAATCATCATTGTGGTATCATTTAAAATCCTGGATTTGTGCCCAATCGCTTTGTTTCAACAATTGTGAAACACCCTGCACGCAGGATACGAACTCGTGTGTTGTAATCACTTCTTTCGTGGTTAATGTGTTGCAGCGGGTAAATGTATAACTGCATGTTTGTGTACGCTTGCCAATACAGCTGTTAATTTATGTCGATTCAGACAAAAGGAAAAGGTTGAACAGCTGCAAGTGTAGGCTCAGGGTAAACATAGTTCTACAGTCATGTTACAGGAATTGCGATTACTGACCCAGCTAAAAACTTTGTTAATTTATGTTGCTGCGCTAATTTGAGGCTTCTTTTAGGAAATTACTCCATGACCCCAAATTTTCTCCTATGGGCTTTATGGAGAAGCACACAGAAAATAAGTTTTCGTAGACCCATTTCCAAAATGGACGAGTTTTGTTTCCTTTGCCCGATATTCTCATGCAGTTAGTGAAATGTTTTATACTTAATACAGCGCTTGACGTTCAACTGGTCGATCACACTACTAAGTTTGTGTTTTTTGTAGCATACACTTTTTGCCCTGATGAAAAAGTTGATGTTTTTACCAATTTTTTCTGGGTAAATTGCCATTCAGAAGGGCTTGCTTAGTAAAAGTTTCAGCGCTATTTCTGTGAAAGGAAAAACTTATCTGTGACAGTACAGGTAGTTACTGTTTGGTATATTTGATAAATTACATAACTGGTTAACTGTTTTTGAATGGCAACAAAACAATTATGATGTAAAGTGGAAGGATTTAGTGGAAAAGATTCCGGAATACCTGTAAAAAATATCTTGCTTGTTGTTGATTTTTGCACAAAAAAGTTATTTTCTTTGTATTGTCAGAACTTCTTGTTATAACCGTGTTGCCTATCAGTATGTTCAAGTTCCGCTTTCATTTCTTGAGTTCAAGATCAGTGCCAGTATTGGCGACAAAATGTGCATAGGCTTTTTCTAAATTTTCTAGTTTTATTTATAAAACAACGTGTGAGCACTTTTTAGGCTTACCGATACAAAGCATATGACTGGCACTTTTGAAAATTGACCAAGAATACGCTTGAAACCAAGTTACGTTCGAATGATGCAATCCACGTATCCGAACCCATGTACCTTCTGGAAAATTGTAAAGCATCGGCACCATGTACTGCAAAAATATAAATAAAATGAACATGAATCGCGCTGCGTTTTTGATGGATGGAGATAAAAAAAAACTATTTGAGTGCACTTTATGTAGAAATATGAAAGTTTTAAAGCAATCAAAGCTTAGTTTCAAAGTTTAAGGGCTTGAACTTTTAAAAGTAGGACCGCTTTACAAAGATGATGCTCCATTACACAAAGTTATACTTTTAACAAGAAATGGTTGCTTTGATATTCTTTTATCAACCACTTTGCTCCAAACAGGCTGTCTAAATATAAGAAAAAACACAAAATCAGCCAAGATAGTCAATTTTAAGCAGTATACCTCCAACGTACAGGGTGCCAGAATTTACGTATCCAGACAATTGGTTTTGATGAAGAATAAATTAAATCCGTCAATATAGCGTGTTAAGATAGGCAAATTCAAAATCAGCATTTTTACAAGGGTGGTGCGCAATGTGATGCAAACGTATCAGTAATTTTAAGCCGACACGAAGAAATAACAAATCCGGGCCTTGTTTCAGCTCGTGCTTGTTAAAACAGCAAAGATTAATTTTACCAGATGCAACAAATAAGGAATTCTGTTTCTGAGACGTAGTCCCATGATGATAACGACCCACAGATAATAAAAACGTATTTCAAAATTAAAAATCCACACCACCAAAACCCATGTTCCTTGCGGAATCTTTGTGATATTTGTTTTTTGGAGTGCAGTCACTATCCACAAACATTGAAAGAAGTGTTTTGGTTACAATTTTTGCTTCTTCCATTTTATCTAAAATTAAAGGTACATTTCGGCGAATTCAAGATACACAAGTTGAGAAATTCAATTCAGTAGCGATATAAGCTCATTACAATTAACTGAAACGTATCATCTGCTTTGTTTCCATGGTTACAACTGTCGCTTTAGCACTTTTAAAATGTGTTTTCAATTCTCTCTTTTGACCGCGTAGACCATAGGTTCCCAACCTTTTTAAAAGCTGGCACCCCTTTCATAAAAATAAAGCGACGTTCGCACCCCCTCGTTCTAAAAAAGGCCCAGAAATCACAAAAAGATTCCGAATGTGCAGTATTTTCATTTTTAAAATTACTGCTCGTAATATATAGGCCTATCTATACTGACAACACAACAGAAAACACTCAGTCGTAGGACTATTGCTTGAACTTTCATGCCTTACTTCTCAATAGAAACAAACCTAGTGACTTTTTGTTCCTGCTTCTCTGTAATTATCCGCTTATACTATACCATGGCCAGGTACGCCGCAACGGGGGTGCATGGCGGGGGCTCTGCCCCTGCATTTTGAAAGGGAGGGCAACGGGGCACCACTGCCCTTATATAGCAGTATCGTAAGGAATTTCATGATTGATCAAGATCGACTTCAAACAAATTTATTGCAGCTATTCGCACGCACATAAAATTCACAATGGTCTTCTATAATTTCTGTTATAATTTTTAAGGTCAACATTGTTGCTAAACATGCAAATGCGAAGAGAATGACTATTATAGTGCGCTTTTACATTGAACTCAAGCAAACAGTTTTAAACTCGTGGTAAGTCAAAAACATGGACGTCCGCAAGAGGGGAAACGGGCCTTTTCCCTCTGGAAATTGGGACTAAGGATCAAATTTTTCTAGAAAACCGGACGTCAGCAGCTCAATTCCAATTAGTTGATTTATTTCTTGCAAAGACAGTTTGTTTACCGTTATGACACTCACACTGCACAAGAGCCAGGTTCACTGTTCTGGTGTCATGCGGTGATGAGCTAGCAGTTCACTCATGACCGCTCCTTTGCCTGCAGAGGCAGGTTTCCAAACTTGCGTGTGGATTGTTCTACTGTTGGCCTTTATTGTGTAACAATAACATGGCAAAAAATCTTTTAATGTTCACTTCAAATTACGATAGTAGGCGTTTTGCCGCGTGTGTCCGTTGAAGGCAGACATCTTGGCAGGTAATGCAGCAAGACAGTGACTGCTGATGGCGGTAAGCAGGGACGCCAGAGAGCGGGGCATTACCCCCTGAACTTTCAACAAGGGGGCAACAGGGCGGAGAGCTCTTTTTCACGGTATATCAAGATCAAATTGAAAACAAATTTCTATATTTTCTTTGATTGTTTCTGAGATCAACATTGTTGTTCAACAGAAGCAAGCATAATTGGAAAAGATTTTTTTGTTTATTATAAGTTTCCATTGCCCTATTTTTACTACCCCCCTGACCTTAGCATACAATTACCCAGGGCCACGCGCAAATCATTTGCGAGGTTCAAACAATCCCGGTATTTATTTTCCAAACAAAGTAGAGAGGAAAATCCAGATTCGCACAAATATGTTGTTGCAAAGGGCACTAGAATAGACTGGGCTTTTGTGCACAATTTCTGGTAACTTCGCTTGGTTTGATTACCAGAAACATTCGAATTCTATGAAAGCAAACAACAAGCTATGCATAATTGCGTCATAAACATTTAAACGTCACAATGCGCTTACAAATGCATCACCGGCCATCAGAGTGGTAACCGCAGTGTGAAGCAAAAATATCAATGCACGCATTTAGAAACTGAAATTGTTAAATTAGTAACGTTAGCTGGACTAATTAGGCTGGATAATGCTTTTTAAGCAATAGCATTTACAACCTTTCATAAATCTCGGTTCTTACATCCAAGAACATGCAAATACTCATCCTCGAAAATCGCATTTCGGACTCCTGAAAATCTTGTTTCGGACCCCAGGGGTCCGGGAACCCCCCGTTGGGAACCACTGGCGTAGACGAAAAACACTTAGTTACGCTAAAATAGCAATGTTTCACGATGCAATAAGCCACAGTTGTGAAAGATTCGCTGGACTATTGCCGCACGATAGTCCACATTCCAGTATCGAGATTTGTACTCGGTGTCGGAGTTGCCTCTCAAATAGCTATTGCCCCAGCACCGACACCTAAATTTTAAACTGAGGTCTGGCTTCTTTTTAATCTTAAGCTGAGCTCCGGCTCCTGGTAAAATGCCCAGCGCCGGTGCTGCATCTAGCCCTGGTTTGAAGGCGAAGGAGGTTGTAACTCTGTCAGGATTGCAAAATCCTCTGTTGTGCAATAATATTCAGTTTTCACAATGGCCAGACTGTAAAAACAGGGTTTCACACCGTGTGGGTCATGTCTCAAAGCAGATAAACGGTGCACACAGCATGAGTTGATTCGTATGGGTATAAGAGTTTTTAACATTTTATGCTTGGAAGGAATTCACAGTTTGCTGCCATAGTCTGCGTCAATGTGCTGAAACTCATCTTGTGATCTTCAATCTTCTGCTTCTACCTTTCAACGTTTTGCATCAGGGTGCCCTTGCATGGAAGATCAAAGTATTGTTCCATTGACCCGCGCAAACATTCGTTCAGTTATGAATGTTGTACGACATGAAATAGAAAACTCGAAGGATAGGGATTACAACTCTGGGGTAAAGTACATTCCTTCGGACGTATGCCTCTGCCATATCTGGTTCATATTTGCTTCAGCATTTACTCGATGCTTCTGGCAAATAGAAGAGGTTGAGCATGAATTCTCTCACTAGAAGGACATTGACTGTTTCTGCGCGATTGTATAAGCCAGAATAGTCAGCTTAATTTCTTTGTTGCTAATGATGATATTTGTGCGATTAGCTCCAGCCTGCGTCTGGATGAGATCACAGTTAGATTTTTGTAATTCCAAGGATAATGGTTTCACAAATTTGATGATATACTGTATTGTGTGATCACTGCCACGGTGACAAACTTAAAACTTTCCATGCGTTTGTCAAAACTTGTAGCTTTCGTGCGAGTATCTCTGCTTGATTTTTCCATTGTTGACATGAGAATCTCAAGGATAACCTTGTGTTTTACTAACACGACACTGAAGGAAATGACCGTCGGTTCCCAACGAGTATCAGAAACCCATGTAAGCAATGAAACAAAACTATTGGATCAGATTGGAAAAACACAAGTCCATTCATCTCTGGTGGTTGCAGCACAAGGTAGCTACAGTGCTGCTCTTTTTAAAATAGCCACACAATAAAATATGATTTTACAGAATATTTTATGTCAGCATTACATAAAGCTCACCGAGGCAAGTGCCTCATCTGCCTCAATGTAGCTACGGCCTAGATACTCGCACCTCGCCTGACCTCAAAAAATCAAACACAAAAAACAGAACAACAATTTATTTGCTGTAATCTTGCTTTTCAACAGTATGGTAGCTGCCATCCTCGTGCCCTCCTTGCAAACCTTACACGCCGCCCACTTCAGGAACCCAGGTTCTAGAATGTCTGAAGCGTCACAAAAAAAACCGTGTATTTCCCAGTTTCAAGAAGCATAACAAATTCTGTAATTTCTTAATAAAGTTGAATAGTTGCTACATTGTTTTCGTTTGCAAAGTCAGAATATTCCATTTACAAGTTTTCTTTTTTTTCAGTGAATACTGTAGTAATTCTTGCTTTGTTATTTAATAATTCTCGTTTTGTTATAAATACTGTAGTAATTCTCGCTTTGTAGCAGCAGCAATCCACCACAGCATATGCCAGCATTGCGAGATCAAAACGACAGATAACATTTGGTTCCACAAGCCCAGCTCGGTAGCAGATAACAACAAAGTCAAGGTATTGTGGGACTTCGAGATCAAAACAGACAGACAGATACAAGCTCGGAGGCCAGACTTAGTAGTAATAGATAAGCAGACGAAAGAAGGACTCATAATAGATGTAGCAATACCAAACGACACACACATAGTCGAGAAGGAAAGGGAAAAGATAGAAAAGTACCAGGGCCTGAGGTTAGACATACAGAGAAAGTGGAACATCAAAGCTAGGGTAGAACCAATAGTAATAGGAGCTCTCAGAGCAACCAGCAACAATCTCGAGAAACACCTCCAGGAGATCCCTGGAAAAAACAAGATCCCCCAACTGGCAAAGACAGCAATACATGGTAGTGCACACATCCTACGAAAGGTGCTCGATCTCCCAGAGTCTGGATAAGAGTGCAAGGTCAGAGAAAAAACACACACCTCAACACAAGAATTGAGTGAATAACAAGAGATAACAATCACTTCCGTTTGATGGATACCCAAAAACACTAAATGCCTGAGACCATCCAGCACCGCCCCATTCTTTGCCTTATCTGCAGTCTGCGTGCTACTGCACAGAAATAAGCAGGGCCGCAGCCACTGGGAGGCAAACCAGGTAATTACTCCCTTGAAATTTTAAAATATTTTGAAAGCGCCAATAACGATTTTAGTTGTTAGGTACAACAACAAATTACAATAATTTGCACCTTCCGAAAATTGCAGCTGGTTGCGGCCTTGGTAATAAGAATATTTCTACTAACTGGTTTGGTTGTTCAAGTCTGCAAATGTTTGCCTTTTGAAAACGTACTTTCTATATTGGTTTAATGTTTGCAAAGGCTTGCCTGCTGAATAAATTGCTCTAAATCCTTTCTTCAATAATTCATTTTGCGCCGGGTCCCACTCCCTTTTCCCCCCTTCGTAACGATCCTGCCATCAATTTATTAAAAAGAGGTTGCACCAACTTTTCTGGAGATGCTTTCCATTAGATCAGAGCAACAAGCTGTTCTAACAACCGTCACTAAATTCTTCATTGCAACCTGATACCTTACCAGCAGGCAACCATTCCAGTGGCAGGCCATTTGAAGAAGAAACATAAGTGAAGCTAAACGAATCACCGACTTTGCTACGTCATATTGCAAGTTTATGATTTCCTCCCATTGTCGTAAGCCGCGAACTAACCTGAAAAACATATGTGTTGATTTAGACAGGTGGTTTTCAACTTCTTTTGTACCGCGGCCCATGGAAGCAATCCATTATAACGTAACGACTCTTATCCACGATATCCATCGTCCACTTGTAACGAACGTTGATTGGTTTCCATTAAAGCGTAGGCCAACCAAGCGCTTGCTCATTCTTACTTGCGGCCCTTCCAAAAAAGGTCTCGAACCCAGCGTGAAAAGCAGTGATTTTGGAAAAAGATTTTCGGTATCAGTTAAAATTACCAACGCTTAGAATTTTCGTAAAAGTTTGTTTGGAATTTTGTAAAAGTTAAATTTACCAACGTTTAGAAATTTGGTAAAACGCCCGCGCCGGCCACTATATACTCTTTTTGCCATAACTCGCCAGGTGCTAGAGCTAGAGAGGTGTTCAAACCCTCAACGGATTCAGCAAGTCTCCTAGTTTCGACCGAAAACAAAAATGTTTCCGGTCTGGGGACACCAGTGGGAGACGTCACAAGTGGCGGTGTTTTTGCGTTTTTATGGCCTACTTTACCCGGTCCGAGGCAACAAACCAATAAGCCACGTTTTTGACTCAAGTTTTTTTCTGAAAACTAGACTATCGTCCGAGACTTTAGAGCACTTGATTGTCTTTCTAGTCATATCTGAAGCCAAAAGTATGGCACAAAAACCAACAAAAAATTATACCCCTACAAACGCTAACCTAGGGTGAATTGCACCCATATTGTATATGACCATAACTCGCCGCCAGAAAATGCCATAGAGCTGTTCAAGCCCTTTAAAGACTCGTGAAGTCTTGTAGTTTAGACTGAAAAAAATCTCAATCTTGAGATCTAGGATTTTTTGTTGATGTTTGCCTAATGAGAAGATGCTTATGCATATTTTTTTACATTTGGATGATGTCATCATCCCCTGGGTGTCGACCAATCGAGGCAATTTTGTGGCTCAAATTTTTTTGGATTTTGGGCTACAATACGAGTCTTTAGTAGGTTTGATGGATTTTCTAGCGTTTCTGGTTCAAAATTTGATCCAAAACAAGCAGAAATTAATTAAGGAAATCCCCATTAATCCCCTAGGGAATTCTTACAAGATTTGGGGTCTTTGGGCCATAACTTTGGCATCAGAAACGCCAGGAAGTCGATCAAGGGCTCTAAAGACTCATATTACAGCCTAGAATACAAACAAAGTTTGAGACGAAATTTTGGCTCATTGTCTGGGCAATGACGTCATAAAATAAAAACCAAAAATAGCAAAGCATACCCCAACTCTGACGACATCCACCGCAAACCCCAAACCCAAATCTCAAAAGTTTTTTTTTCAGTCCAAACCGCAAAACGAGTCTTTCGAGGATTTGAATATCCCTCTGCTGCTGTCGAGTTATCGCTATCCGAACTAGTCGTTAGCACGAGAGTCATGCTTTTTCTGCAATTTGTGGATTTTTGTGCAAAATGGGTTTTTAGGCCATAATTCTGGTTCTAGACATGCTAGAATGTCAATCAAGAGTTCGAAAGACGCGGATGATCATCTAGTTACCGCAAATACTTTGAGCCAAAAAATGTCTCATTGTCCAGGGCCAGGTAAAGTTGGTCAAAAATTCAAACACATACACATACTCTCTTTGTGACGTCACCAAGAGAAAACCCCAATCCAAGATCAAATAATTTTTTAAAATCGAAACTAGAAGACTTGCCGAATCCGTAGATGGTTTGAACAGCTCTAGCTACAGCGCCTGGCGATTTACGGCCAAAAAAGTGCCGGCCGCTATAGTGGCCGCCGCGGGATTTAAAGGGTTGGAATAACACGCACATGAGTAAAATTTGGGTTTTTGTCAATTACGACTGCAAGAAATTAATACGCTTTCTGAAAAGGATTCCTGGATAGCCCATTTCTTAACTGCAGATATAAGTTGCTCAAACGAACTAAAATAGTTCAACCACAGTTAAAAGGTGTACTCAAGGGTGTAGTGCTATAAAAAGAAGTGTGAGAACACACCTAAAATACTAGCCATTCCTAAGTAAAAAAAGTTTGGGAACTAGAAAAAAGAAGTATGGGAACGCAGCCAAAAAACAGATATTTTCAGTGATTACACAATTATGCTTGGGTGTTACGCAAGATATAGCTTGTCAATTATTCATTTATGCGACGTCTGGAGCTGCAAACACGAAATCTGACTGAAAGCACACATGTTCAAATCAGGTTACTATGAAAAAAGTGTTGGAACGCCGTTCCCACGCCACTACATCCCTGCATATGCTCTAAACCTATACTGTCCGAACATTCCGGAAACAACAAGTTAAACCAAGACCTTGCCTGCAGCTCAAGAAAATGAGTCTTTGATGAGGGGTCTGCTCAGTTGAGATTAGCAAGTGATTGATTCAATGCCGCAGCCAGCCCAAAAATTTGGGGGGGATCAAAAAATTTTGGGGCCGTAAATGTTTGACTTTAGGCGAATAGCACTATTTTAGCGCTTGTCAAAGCACAAAATGACTATGTTTTTTAAAAATTTGTGGGGGCCATGGCCCATCTAGCCACTCCTGGCTACGCCTATAGATTTATTTGATTGCACAAACAATCATGAAAAAACAATAATTTTTGTGTATGTGGAGGGATTGTCCGACTAAATTTTGGTGCACGAACCAAAAGTGAAATAATCGCCAAAGCAAACGACATCAAAGACATATAGCACCAGTTTCGGGAAAAACTGTGCCATCATCATCACTTCAAAATATCTACCATAGTTAACTGCAGCCCCGACAGTTTTTCACGTTGCACGTTCAGTGTTACAGCAATATTGTATCAGCCGGCTACAAACAGCTTCATCAAGTCCACTGCGGTTCATATTTTACCGTCAGAAGCGTGAGGGGGAGCAAGGAGGTGAACAATGCCTTCATGGGCGCCGATTCACTGGGAGGAGCCAAAAAGGCCCAACAATGCCGCAAGTACTTTCTCCAGTTCAGTACATTTGCTCCCAAAAGACCTTAGGTTCGAACATGGGGAGCCAAACTTGTACCTTGTCCCGGGCGCCACCTAACCTCGGTACGCCCCTGTTCACCGTCCTAATGAATGTATCAGTGCTTACCGAAATTTCTACGATGTGTCTTGGACGTTATTGGATTTTGTTTGTGGTAGGATTGGTTTTGATCCCAGTCTCGAAGCGAAGACGTCGTGCAGCCAGGAAGTCTCGAGTCTTGTTATGTTCTGAAGTTCCGCTAAAACGCAGCACATGTTGCGCTTTAGAGGAACTTCAGCAGGACGAGTTTCTTTACAGGTGAAACAAAAAAAAGCACAAAAATTGCTTTAGCAGATGGACAGATGGACAGATAACAATTTAAAATACTGATATTCGTGATATTTGGAAGTTTTACACTTCCAATGTTTGAATCACGCAAAGCCTTGAAATTTTACTGTCCTGTAATTCCCAGTGACACAGATCTAGACATATTTAGCATGTGCTTGTTGAAAATCTTGTCACTACTTCGCGCTCACAATGTCGTTGAAATAGGTTTCCTTCTTTGAAGTGCCGCCTGCCATTTTTGCATTGTTTTGTAGTTCCAAAAACGAGGCAAAGCGATGCTTTCAGTCCCGCTCGAACCACTTTTTGACCCGATGTTGCAACTTTTTGCAACTGTTGCAACCTCTCCGGTGGCGTTACGTTGATTGTGTGATTCACCACGAACGGGATGTGCGTGAAGAATAACACCATTATATATGTAGCGCGAGCAAGCAATAGTAAGAGAGATTGCGACGT
>JGI24158J21664_10013729_pt1 | contig 10672 bp, 6 predicted proteins | sample Ectturendosymbi3_FD_21664 | JGI IMG/M metagenome (IMG submission 21664)
GAAATACTGATTAACATAAAACAAACCTCATTGCGATATCTCATCATTTCACTTTTTAATAATTTTTTTAAATTGTAAAGAGACTTTATGGACACCCTGTATAACCCGTCCATGGGGTCAATTGTTACACTTGAAACCACCTCACTTTTCATTCAATAAAAGTTCTCAGCGTATGAATTTTGTTGGGTTTATTAGCTGAAGGATGTAGCAAAACTTCTGGGAATTTTCTTTGCTGCAGCTATTGTACATTGGTGGTTATACTAATTTACGTGAAAATCGTAACAACTCTACCCGGTCTCCCCAGAATACCGCTTGCAAAAGACCAATTGTATAGGCCACTAGACCAATTATCCGTTAGAATCTAGCGGATGTAGGCCGCCAGACCAGTTATTTAGCAGCTAGACCGGATGAAAACCCGCCAGATCTAGAGAAAATCCGCTAAATCGGCAACCCTGGCCTAGGGTGTTTACAAGTCTATCAATAACGTGCTATTGTCAGGGCCAACACGGCATGCCCTCCTTGCTTTATCAACTTCACCTAAATAATTTTAAAGTTACCATTTCTGTTATTTACATTTCTCTATTTTCGTGGCCCTACCGCTTTACCAGAGCATCTTCATGTCAAAGCCTCCACTAAATCATGTTTTGGCCATCCACTGTCGTTAGATTAGAAACGCTTTCGAAACGCCAGCATTATTGGCATTTGACTATTTCGCCAATGGAATTTTGATTTTAGGACGCATCACCTTTTTTAACCAAACATATTCTAGATGGCACTGAAGACGTTCTGGCGAAATTATGTCTGCAAATGGAACCAAAAACAGTGAAATGAAAAAAATAAAAATTAAGATGTTTTGTTGTCAAGGTCATTTGGCCTCGGGATGTGCCGTTATGTCGAAATATTTTTTAGAAATTACCATTGGGGTCCCTGTAAGTATTTTGGGGGCCAATTTGGGCTGCTACAGCACAGTCAGGAACAAAAATAGTCATAATGAAACTAACAAAAAAGGGCAGCGGTGAATTTGACCACACTCCAGGGTCTTGGCCAGTGGTGTCCGGCCCCGTTCGCTGCATCATCCAATGTTGTATTTAAAAATTGTAGCCCCACCTTGTGGTTTTAGGTCTCCCTTGCTGCGAAATCCTGGCGACGGGCCTGCCACACTCCATTACTTATTTATGAGTACCTCACTGGCCTCGTGTAATCAGAAAAATGGATTCAGGCGTTTTGTTCCACACATTATATGCAACAGCAACCGATTCTCAACGCCAGAAAAAGATAATCTTCATCGTCATTCACTTCAATCTTTTGCGCTCATTCTTCTATAGAGATTTTTGTTAGCGGCATAGCAAAAACACGTGCGTTGAACCAAAATAAACATAATGGTTACAGAAATGCTATTAATTGTCCTTTCTCCCAAAATCTTGGGGCCCTAGGCTTAAGCCTTAGCCTAATGGTAAATCCGCGCCTGGTCTGGAATCATTGACAGTTCCTGTGCCTTTGAGAATTATGAGCAGTAATTGATTTACGACTCTACGGTTTCCCTTGACAGCTTGTTCTGCAATCATGGGGACAATAAAATCAAACANTGAGCAAACTTGTTGAGTGGGCTACTGATTCTATCATCGACTTCTTTAGCAGCTCAAAACTTGGTAGTGATTAAGTCACTTACTCCAAATTGTCTCGCTCCTTCCTCAATGAACAAGACTACGGCGTCTTCTTCAACCAGCGCCGTAACTAAAGCTTTGATCCATGGGGCGAAAATTTAGCTGAATGGGGCCCACTAGCCGACAGTTGAAAAAAGTTGAGAAATGATGGTGAATCCAGATGTTGATGTCTATACTAAAACCTGAAATCACCGGAAAACACTACGAAAAAGGCAAACAACAACCCACTGAAAACCAAAAAAATACTAAATCGCTGTTATCACAGATCGTCAGGGCGCTTCACCCCTTCTCCCGTCACTTACTCCAGTGTCTCTTCGACCTATCCTTTTCAAAAATATCAACTACCACAAATTTCGATCTGAAAACGGAATTCGGACATGAGACCCGTTAAAAGTACAGCAAACAAATGCGCATAGTTCTAAAGGACAATTGAATCGCAAAATAGTTGTTAAGGCTTTATGCATCCAATTCTCATGTGTTCTACAAGACATCGAAGCTAATTGAAGAGAGACAATGCTCTTTGTTGCATCACCAAACGTGTAATGTCAAAGTTTCGGTCTCAGTTTGAAGAAGTAGAATAATTCATTAATAGAAAGAGTTCTTTTTTATGACAAACAGCTTTGAAAAGAAACTTGCAGTTACATCTGTACCTTCTAGTTTCTAAATTGATTAAATCATGTCTTCTTCGGTAGGTCATTCGAAGTAAGTTTTGAAAAGACAGGACTAGGGTTACCAACTTCGTTTCGCCATTCCGGGACACCTTGATACTAATAATTCCAAGATTGATGCAACAGAAGCTTACGAAACACGATAGACATCACGAGCAACAGCGCGTGCTGCGCGTCGTAGATGATTGTGCAGCGTTGGCCTGAAAACCTCTAGGGCCCTAAGCAATTTTATCATAATAGAAAAAACTTGTGAAATGGTGAAACTTTAAGGCATAAATGCAATAAACTACTAAAACAGGAAAAATGAACAATTTGTACTAAGTAGATTAATTTCTCCAACCAAAAGCACTATTTTTACACAGTAAAGACTCTACAAGCCACGCGTATGAATCACAAAGAAAAATTTTTACATCACAAAGAGCTTATCTGCTCTGCAGCGTAACAATTACAAATGTCGCAACCAACAGTTTACTTTACACTCACAGCTCTCAGATTAAGGACTAATTAATTTTCAAAGATATATCAATCTCAATTTACGGAAATATAGTAATCAATGAACTCTCGCTAAGACAAAGAGCTGTCAGTAACTTCCGGGACAAAAGTGACCCAGCCCGGGACGCCAGACGTCAATTCCGGGATGGTTGGCAACCCTCGACAGGACACAGACATTAGTGGTTTTTCGATGTTTATATCTGCAAAGTTTGATAGTGAAATGACTGAGTCCAGTGGCATCAATGGGAATGAGTCGTGATGCGTAGTTACATTGTGGTAGCAGTCTGGAAGCACACGCATTGCTCTTGCAATCAATATTTGCTCTTTCAGACTGCTTCTACAATTTATTCGTGGTACCTTTCAACAAAAAGCACTAGTGTGTTATGATTTAGCTGCTTGTAAGACATCTTACGCTCCAGGACTGAAGCAAATGCAACTTGCTACCCACTACTCCCTGCACAATCACAGTGTCAGCATCTCCGGCCTCTTTCTTGATTTAACACAGGCCTGCGCAACTCAGAAAGCTTGAAAGACCAAATTGACGAACACAGATTTGCCGCGGGCCGCAAAATCGATTTCATTTTGATGTAGTTTGAAAGTAATTCTGGAACGACAATCAATATATACCCGAAGTCGGGCTGTTGCAACATTTTTTGCAATTGCGAAAGCTCTCGCGGGTCGTATGTCATGCAGGCCTGCTAAGGTTTGAAGACAATGTTCTTGTTTGCAACACCAAACGTGAAATGTCAAAGTGCTGGTCTCAATTTGAAGGAATGCGTGACTTCTGCACTTACACCACACGTAGAAAGGTTTTCAGGTATAACCAGAAAATTTAGTTAAGTTTTAAGTGCAGTGGAAAATTTCAGTGCCGCCCAGTGGGTAAAATTCGGTGATACTGGCCGGCAAATTCTTACAACTAGACAGCAGTTTAGACGCCCAGTTTATACTTATTTTGGGCCATGCACTAATGGATGTCTCGACTGCCGCTGCTGCTTATCGAGTGTAGTTGTGCGCGCTGCGTGGGATGGAGCAGGTGTTCCGGCTCCAAAACGCGGCATGCAAAAGTCAGTGCATTTATTTTGCAACGAAATTCAGCAGGCTTGATGCCTGCCAAGGCCGGCAGATTGTTTGAAAGTCTGGGATGGATGGAGGTATCCGGTCACAATCGTACTGCGTCGTCGTTGGACGAATCATTTTGGTCAGTGGTGGGCAAATAATTCGGCTTTGGGGCCACTTCAGGCCCGTAACCAGCTTGGGACACTATGAGGGTCGAAGAGTTTTCTGAAGGGCCCAAAGTTTTTGAACTATGTCCAACACGTTTTTCCAGGGGGACACACGTTTTTCCAAATTTCTGGAAAACGGGAAATTAGCAGTTTAATTCTGATTAGTTGGGTTAATTCTTGCAGTGACAGTTTGCTTGCCGATATGGTACTCACACTGCACAAGAGTCAGGTTCACTGTTTTGGTAATATGCAGTTGTGAGCTTGCAGTTCAATAGATCCGCCTCTTCCTGCAGAGGCAAGTTGCGAAACCAAGGAGCGAATTGTTCTACTATTGACCTTTGTTGCCAACAACATCATGGCAACAAATCTTCGAAGATTCACTTCAAGTCACGGCGGTAGGCGTTTTCCCGCATGTAACTATTGAACGCAGGCATCTTAGCAGGTAATGCAGCGAGACAGATGACTACTGCTGATAGCGGTAAAGCACGTAGGTTTATACCAATGCTGGGCGCATTGCCGGTCGCCGACATATTTCGTGTGGCTCTTGAAGATGAATAGCAAGATCCCAAATAGATAGATTTGCTGCCTCATATCTAACGTTTGTTTCATTTAGCATACATTTCATCCACTGAGTAGACACGCAGGTCTTATTGAAACAAAACGAATGGTATATTTTCCGAAAGTCCGACTCATTTCATGTGAGGCTAAAAACTGAAATAGTAAACAAGCATCCGGATTTCGGGTAAAACTAATGTTTAGCTGGGAAATCATACGACGACTCCCTAACCTGAGGTAAGTGCCGCAACCTCTCCGCTGGCGTTGCGCTGAATGCGCGGTTCACCACGAACGGAATGTGCGCGAAGAAAAACAACATAATACGTGGCGCTAACAAGCAATATTAGAGTGATCCCGATGCAGTGATCTTGATGAGTGACCTCTTACATTGCTTTGTGAACCTGGTGAACAGTTGATTGTACGTGCTAACGGTGACGACGAGAGTGATCTCATCTGGTGAACTCTATCGTTGCTTGCTGCCACTGAGTGCGAAGCTTTGCGCACATGCCGCTCGGCTTTTCCGATCGCAACAGAAGCATGTATATACGTTATACTGTACAATAGTTGCGGATGTGGTCCTGCATATTAAATTACTGCATAGGTATGCGCTTCAGAGAACACAGGTTTAGAAAGTCATACGGTATCATAGGCGTAGCCAGGAAGGGCAAGGGGGCCATGCCCCCAAAAAATTTCTAGCCAAACCAAATATTGTTGCTCGCTTAAATTCAAAATATTTGCTCCTCCCAAAAAATCTCGGCTGGCTACGCTACTGTACGGTATTTTCGTCAAGATGTAGGAAGGGATACGGCGTCTACCCTGGCAATAAACATCTGATTATGGGCCCACGGCACTGAACTGCAAGTTTAAAAACCGTTCTGGAAAATCGGCACTTGGTGACGACACCATAGCTGAAATTTACCCGAACCTTCCATTGCAACCTGCTAAGCTAACAACACCACACAATCTTTACAATTCCATCATCAAATGCTTTGCGCGTCACATAACGCTGCCCCATACATTTGCACCTTATCTCACCCAGCGTAGCATGAACGACCAAGACTGTCGCCTTGCTATTCAGTTCACGATTGCTTCACTAAAGANCTGAAGAGCACGGTTAGATGATGCGAATATCTCCCAATTCTTCCGTGTCATTGACATCCGGGACTTTGCCAAACACAGACCTGACCAGCTGGTTGCGCGATTCGTGCGACCAACTACTGCGGTCTGCAGGGGTCATGAAGCTTACCAGCTTGGAGTGAACGTGATACCTGCGAAGAAAATTTAATTTCAAAAGAGCAGCACGACACCTCGACCCCCAAACCGACCGAGGAGCAACAACAGTGGCAATGACAGTTTTCGCTGTTTGTCAGGATCTCGCGGGTTTGCAGGCATTTTGAACAAACGATACTTTTGCTGAGGACTGAAGACCGAGCCCTCGGTTCGGAGAAACGCTGACGATAGTTTTGCAACTATTCGGTAAACGCGCACTTCCTGCTCTACCCAGTGTTGCACAAACGCTTCGCTGCAGTTCCACTTTGAGCGTAGCAAGTGCATGATCATCTCGCAATTAGTACACCATACGCAAGATCAACTTCGCCAATGGAAAAACTTAAAAACTCGGATGTTTTGTTTGCTGGTCCTACTTTTTCCTCCCTCGTTCCAAAGCGGTGCGACTGAATATCACCAGTCAAGAAATTCAAATAACTGAAATAAGCAGGAACGAAGGAAAATGCCCATGTACCAACTGTTCGATTATTTTAACTTATGCATAACTGAGAGCCAAGCCTCCTTAAAAAACAAATGTGGCCGACAGTAAATTGAGGAAATGCATTACAAAAACAATGGGGTAAAAGAACAAACAGCGCAACTCAATTAGTCATAACAATAATTCCCAATGACACCAGCCTTTTTTCACGGACTAGCAGCTATTTTCGAGTTGTTAACTAAAACTTTTTGCATGAGCTTCATAGGCGCAAATTTCTCCAGCGACGAGCGTCAGACTCTTGCATCCTATCCAACAGCGTAGGCGTTCATTTCTCATTAGCTTCCTGATTTAAACTTCAGTTGTTACTGTTGCTTTTGTAAGTACTTTCACTCATTAATACAACAATACAAAAGTTCGCCTGCGACCGCCTTTTGCAAAGCCAAAAAATTTCAACCTAATCAGGAATTGTGTTGAATGCTTGGCCTGTGGCGTATTTAACTTTTGTGCTTTGCAGGGTTTTCATTTAAGTTCAGCTTTCCCAGAAGAGCTAAGTTTCGCGTAGTATGCACTTTACTGACTAGCAATCAGCAGCGAACATTTCTATGCCTTGTTCTATTAAGTTGCACAAATTATTTTAGTTTCGCCAAAATGTGAATCACGCTGGTGGCCTTTAAACTTCCTTCAAAGACTTCGTACCCGTGATGTGAAGTTTGCGTCTATTGCGTCTCGAATGGATGCTCAACACCTGTCCGAGATCTAGTGCGGCCTAGCAGTGAATAACAACTTTCTTAAACGACAGCAACTCGTTCAAACGACGAAGAAGATATCCAGCGTAAAATGACCGTCAATCTGTTCCCAGCACGAGTCCTCACCTAACTTTTCTTCCTTTGCTCGCTTTAGTGTCGACATTCTTCTTGATCTTCGTTCGCAAACGTTGCAACTTGAGCCATTGTCTAGAACAAAGTTAACGCGTATACTTGTCAATGAAATTCGCAGCTATGTACTGTAAGGAAACGGAACAGCCGCTGTGCTACTCCCACCCACAGGCGTTACTTCAAAATGATCGCAACGCCGATAAAGACTCACGATACTACCCAGCGCCAGTGACGGTTGAGCAGCACACTTCGTTGCTGAAAACGTGAAACATAAAAACGACTGGCTGAAATACCGCGTCATTTCTACTGAGTCCGACGAGTTGATGTCAGAGGAGATCGCCGACTTTTGTTCGATGAGCTGACGCAATAACTGCTGGTAAAAGTCGTCGTCGTCGAATATTTCCCTGTCAGTGTTTTTCAAGTGGGCGTCGTGCTCCTGTTGCAGAAATGGCCGCGAAAAGCTTATTGATGAATGGTCCATCACATACGTTCATGCGAAATCCGGCAATCAAATACAGCAGAATTTGTCTAATTCGTCAATTCGCTTAATTCGTCACTTTTTCGTCGGTCCCGACAGAATTCCTACCTTTTGTGTACATTTCTGTTCGTCTAATTCGTCAATTACTTCAATTCGTCACCTCTTTCCATCCCTGAGAAGCGTTTTGTTCGGCTAATACGTCATTTGCAGTTTCGCTTTTGATGTTTAAGCAGTTCACACGTGTGGGAATTCAAGCAAATTGAGGATCTTTATATGAGAATTGTTGCACCTCGCAATTTGTTTATCGAATTTATGCACGAGGTGCGAAGCGCGACCCGACTCCCTACTGAGCAGAAAGTCTTCAAAGTTACTAAGATTTCAAAGGTGCTAGATTAAATGCACTAGTCTAGAGCAGAGGAATTAAAGAGTTTAATTTAGTAAACAACCATACCGTCATAAAGTTGTATTTTACTGCAAACAAAAGCACTATGTATAAGAGTTCCTATAATATAGTATACGAGCTGCTATGATAGAGTTTTCACCTGTTTACATAATTCACCACTTCGCCTTAATCTTCACTTTTTTGTAATCCCCTTGAGGTGACGAATTAGGCAAATTCTACNNTNNTNCAAAACAAAAATTGCTTGCTTTACAAGAGATCGGCGGCTACGGAAGAAGGCGGGATTTCTGAAAGCCAGTTATGCTTTCGTTTTGAACTGCACTGTTAGTGATACAGGAAGCGCTGCCTACACACGACGGTTTTCATTGATAAACTATCCAGGAGACTTTTGTAAACCAGTGCTGAGTTCAACTGCCCACCTCCGGGGTTTCTCCACCACTTGTCTCTCTGGAAACTTTCGCCGAACCCAGAACCCTGTAAACAGACCGTCGCAGACGGGTGCGCTGTATAAGTCGGGAACGGTCGGAAAGCACGTGTTCAATCTGGGAAACTGTCGGGCGCTCAAAAGCTGAAAAAGACTGTAACAAAAACAAGGCTGGGGATTAGCAGTTTACAAAAAATTCTATTTTTTAAAGCGAAGCACCGATGAGAAAGTTTTGTGTTTTTTTCTAAATAGGAAACGTTTTCTATAATGGTCTATCACGCCATCTCATTCTAGCATCACAATATCTAGCTTTTATACGGCAAGCCTTTATTAAGACACGACAATGAGGTCGGTCGTTAAAAATGCAGCGAGATACTGCGATTTNTTTCTAGCGTGCTTCAGGGTAAAACTAGAAAACCAGAATCCTAAGCCAATAATCAAAGACAGCAGAGTTAAAGAAACTACAGTAAAACCGATANAATGCGAAAACAAAACACGAGGAGAACCTGTAGGTCTACATTCCATGTAATGTTCAAAATGTTGGGCGGTATACCAGGGTTGAGAAAAACACGGGCATTTTCAAAAAACAACTCACCTGGGTTGTTTTGGGTTTTTTGAAAAAAACATTATTTGCTTTTTTTAAAAAGAAAAACGTTTTTTGTTCTTTAAGAAAAAAACAAAAACCCCATTCTCAATTGTTTTTATCGCATCATGTAACATTACCATTTTCAGAATTACACAATAACTTGCTATGCCTATTATGGCATTCAAAATTGAGGATAAAGAAATGTACTCCTGTTTTCGCAAAGTGTTAAGGCTTGGCAAGCATGCGCACAGCAAACAGAGAAAAGCCACTTCCACACAACCTCTGCAGTTTCATGCCATGCTTATGTGCGAGCCGTGCTAGTTCAGCATCCAAAGCAGGGGTTCCCAAACGTTCTCTGACCATGTACCCCTTCAGCATTTCGATAGCTGAGCATGTACCTCTAAAATTTCTTATGTCAAAAAGTCTGAACAAAGTAACAAAAATAGATTTACCAACAGGCACATCATGCTTTTTGAAAATGATATTCACTGATATATGTGTAAATTTAACTGTAAATAATTCGAATTTAATAATATATAAACATATTTTCTTTCTATTTCTAACCTTAAATGTACCCCTTCAGATAGGCAAATGTACCCCAGTTTGGGAACCCCTGATCTAAAGAGTGTATTTTTTCAACATATGATTTGGTATGGTTCAACATCAGAAACAGTTCGGATGCAGATAAGGCAGAAAAATTGGTTAAAATTTACCAATTTTACAGAGCTGAAGAAGATAACCAGTGGGATTTACTCAAACTGTTTGAATCATTCTTCTCTTTTTTTCCGTTTTGTTTCACCAACTAGTTACTGTACAAGTGTGCTGCTTAGTGCTTACTTTACTTTTTACTTCATAGCAGACTTTCAAAAGAAAAGTAAAGAATGTCTTTATGTTTTTTTTAACTGGGATTTTTATTAAATCCGGGTGTTTTTTTTGGCTGGGGTCCAATTACATCAACCATGCGGTATACACAACAAGGATGCATTGAAGATTTGCGTTTACAGCTGACGTGTATCGGCCGTATATCTTATCATACCTTAGATAATAGCAAACCCTTTTTTTAACATTATTAAAAACGATGTCTCTTTTTATCTTTTCAAGCTGCGCATCACATCTGCGGTTTGCTTGCAACGGCTCTTTTCGTTAATTTTGCCAAACTTCCATCTTGCTACCAACTGGCATTTGCTTGGTGTCCAACTAACAGCAGGTAACTTTTCTCAACAGTTACTCGCAGCTTACAAGTTGTGTGCCTGTGCACAGCAAACAAAAACGAATCCCTTTCAGAGAATCCCGCACGGCGTAAGGCAGGCTGTCATTTGCTGAAACACAGGTAGCTGTTGCCAACTTGCCAAAACCGCCATAACTACCATCATGCTTTAAAGCCGATTTAGGTCATACCCAATTTGACCGCTCTGGTTTGAAAATACGTCACAAATTCTTAAGTCTAACAACGAGTGTAAACTTCATGGTTACCCATCGCCAAGTCGACCTGACCTTCAAAAAATTTCGCTATGGTTACTAACTTGTATTGTATAGTAGTAAGTACAGGGTGACTCAAAAAGATGCGTACCCATATTTTGTTTGATAAAAAACCCATTTTTT
>JGI24158J21664_10013731_pt1 | contig 10672 bp, 7 predicted proteins | sample Ectturendosymbi3_FD_21664 | JGI IMG/M metagenome (IMG submission 21664)
TTTTCAAGTGCCAACATTTCGCTTGTGAGATTTGTCTTACATTTACAGGACTGATGATGCGTTGGAAAACGCGAAACTAGTTTCCCTGTTAATAAACTGTGACTGCTTTACTTGCCGCCATCTTTGTGGCCTTTAACTATGAAAAGTAAATATGCTTGCAAGTTTTAATCATCGCAGAAGAATGAAAGCAGAAAGCAGGCAGAAGCTTGTCACAAGGCTAACGTTTGCTTACTGACACATGCAAATGATTACCGTTTTGGCAGTGTCTAGACGTACGGCACCGTATGGCTAGCTTCTGGGGCTAACCGTACGGCACTCTGATCAGCTCGCCCTGTGATTGGTGGAAGCGGTGGTGCGACGCGGTTTACCTCGTGAAGAGCGGTGAGAGTGGTGAAGAGTTGCGCTGAAGCGCGTCGTTGAGCAGTGAGAGTGAGCGTGGTTAAAGGAACATCTTCGTGCAGCGCTAAACAGAAAGCCAAAGTGCATGACGGCCACACTAGATTGTGCAAGGCATGCAGGCATAAGAATCATAAGGTTTAAAAAGTCACGCTGTGAGTGAAATATGCACCCTTGTGTTTGTATGAAACCCAGAATCTGCGCGACTGCACGCTGTTGGTGGCCTTGCAGTATCTACAAAATCTGCAGCATAAAATGCATGCGATATGCATACTCAATAGGTGTGCTATAGGGCATCTAAAATGTATGTTCCTATGTAAGTTATGCAAGTAAGTGTTGCTGGGGTAGATGTGAGCTAAGATGTACGCATTGTTTTTACAGAGAGTAGGGAGAAAGCATAGGCTTGACTATTGCAATCGCTAAATTTGAACTACTTTTGCATGTTACAAGAGTCTTTTGAAAACGAAAAGTTTATTTGAACAAAAAAGTAGGTGGCGGATGTATTCGATTGGTGGTTTTCAACCTTTTTTGTACCGCGACCAATTAGAGGAATCAGCTACTACCCAACTAACCACATCTAAAACTCCAGTAAAGCAAATGTAATGCAGTTGTGTACATAAAATATCTACTCGCAACCCTCCTAAAATGGTTCACGACCCTCAGAGGGCCACAACTCCAGGTTGAAAACCACTACCAGACGATGTATTAAACCTCTGCATAAGTTCTATGCAGTGAGGTTCTCTTGTACTCATGGTGGAAGAAACTACCGTGCAACTGGAAAGGTGAGAAAAACATCGTATGTAGGCCTACTAGTGTTTCCAATTCAGGGCAAAATTTTAAAACTCGGGTTTCGGGTAGCTGATAAAAGAAACCCGGGAAAACCCAGTTTTTTTNGGGTTTTGAAATGAATGCGATTTTGAGCGATAAAACTGAATATCACTGTGAAATTACTACAGTTGGNCACTGCACAATTTGTTAGCGAATTATTAATTAAGTTAGGCACAGTTTTTCAATGGTGTGGGTAGTACTGATGTATGACAATCAAAGCACACTTTCATCATTCAGTCTGTTTCTGAATTTTGTTACAAATAGCCCCGCGGCTGAAAAAAGCCCTTTCTGGTTCCACTGATTTGGGCTTGATTGTAATTACGGCATGGAACAGTTTTTTTAGGTTATTTGACCTCTTCTTTGTAGCCTCAAAAAAGACTCATTTCCATTTTCACAATTTGTGATCGGATCTCTTCCTGTTCCGGAATAGTTTTGTGGTCCTCACTCTCAAGGATTACGTAGATTCTGCGCTTTGATTTCAAATGATTGATTAAACTTTCGGTGTTTGAACCACCTACGTTTGTCTCACGGAGCTTTTGTTGGTTGAGCGTTGTTTTATAAAAAATGGCTCTAAGCTTCTCATTTTCTTTGATTACTAACGTCTTTAAACTGAATGCGTATGATTAAAAATCTACTTAAAGTCGCTTCTGAAGGAAAGCCAAAGATTTTGCAGAAAATTATTGCAAACTGAAAAGGAACAAATTGATTTTGCAAAGAATCACGGCTTGTATATGAACTAACATAACAACTTATAAATGAACTAACTAGTGATTAGGAAACTACGGCATACCTTTGAAGAACTACCTCACGTGGTAGTTATTTAAAGGTTAGCGAAAAAACTAAAGTTCGCGTAGACACTTAGTATGTGCCAAATCACCTCACGATTCGCCTAAATAGGTTAATTGAACGAAAATACAAACGGACCACCAACGAACGTACGATGGTTACCGAGCAAAACCCGCACCTCGTGGAGTCCAAGGATTCCAGAACAGCGGTGCGGCAAGAGGGCAGTAAATGAGTTGAGGGCAATGGAAACTTAAAAAAAAAAATTGATACAATTATGCTTGCTTTTGTCAAACAACAATGTTGACCCCAAAAATTATAAAAGAAACCACAGAAAAATTTTTTCAATTCGATCTTGATAATGATAAATCATGAAATTACATATGATACTGTTATGTAAGGGCACCAGTGCACCCGTTGGTACCCCTTTCAAAAGGCAGGGGAAATGTCCTCATCATAGACCCCTATACCGGCAACCTTGCTGGGGCCTCGCATCAGCTAAATTACTTCTTGTCGACAGCAAACCTGGAACTTTTAAATGCATTTATTTGCAATCCTGTTTTCATTAATTCTAATGTAAACTCATGATGTTTTTTTTGCAATTAAAAATGATAAAACCTTGTAATCAGGGCCGAATTAACCATTAGCAAACCGGGAAAATGCACGGGGCTTCAAGCTTGAATATCAAAACACTCTTCTACTGGTTTTTCATGTTTTTAAGCTGTTCACCACAGGTCAAAATCGTAGAGCTTTTTGATGACTGCGTTTGGTATATAGATTAAGGAAACTGACAAGTTTGGCATTTATCGTTTTTGAGTGAATTGAAATAATTGAACCAAACGGCACCACTCTTTTTAGCTGAAGAATTAGATCAAAATTAGTGCATCCATGGGCGTCCGCAGAAATTTTTCCAGGAGTGTGGGCAACGTCGAAATTTTGCTTGTCCTTTTCAGGTTACTAACGGTGCAATGCGAATGGACGTTCACAACACACTTTACCCTTTCTACCCCATTAGTCTGTGGCGCTGGTTGAGCCTCAATTGTCAATCTTTAGTCTGAAATGTTTGTTACACTTCGACTATCAACTATTCCTTTTCTTTTTATAAACTACCCAAAAATTCGTTTTTTTGAGCACTTTCTACAAATAAGTCATATTTAAGAATAATCAACGGCCGGAACAGCATGAGCGGTGAAAATACAAAAAATTTAAGCACTCTCGCAAAATTGTTTCAGGTCATGAGAATTTGAACTATATGTTGACAAGGCTATCGGACAATTTACTAAAGTGAGAACACCATACAGGCTTTAAAAAACTATGCAGCTGAATTACGAAAACTCGCCACAGTAATTATAGCTTTGCACCTGTTTGGTCCCCCTTGCGGACGCCCATGAGCGTATCTAGGTAGCAAGGACCAAGGACAAACAGTTCTAGAATCTATGCCACCTACACATCAATGTAGCGATTTATGCAGTGGATATGGTCACAGAGTCTATGACAGTCAAGATTGTTGTGTAGTGTCATGGTAGCCAACAGATCATTTTTTTGTGATACAACTTTCTATTTGAAAAAATTAAACCACATACGAACCGCAGTACATGGTCATTGGTCACTCCCAATTGTCTCTGAAGTGTAAGCTGCCAAATCGTATCAGCTTTGACATTTTTTACCGGTGAATCTGCAAAGTTGAAATGAGGGCATGTGAAATGCTACGCAGTTGTGATAAGCGTGTAGGGGCCTCGCGGTCACGAATTCGCCCGGGGTCTCGCGTTGGTTTAATCCGGCCCTGCTCGTAATAAATAATTTGTTTTATTTCACTTCAACATTTTGGCAACTGTGTGCAGTGGTGTTTGTCCACTTACCGTAAAATTTATGGGGCCTTGTGCATTTAATTTATGCCAAGCACTTTATTCCTCAAACAAGGCACGATGTGACACCACAGAACGCTTGTACTGAACAGTCGTTATGTACGGCAAACCCAAACACAGTAACTTGCAACACGGAAGACTTTGCGACCAGCTGCAATCTGCATGAACCTAAAGAAAGCAACAATCGCAGCAGGTATAACCGGAAACAGACAACTCACTGGAACAAAAGGCAAAAAGATTACCTAAAAGAAAGATCAAGTATTGAAGTGAACCTGCTCCATCGTTTGCTCACCATGTATGTTTTGGTGACACAAGGGACGAAACCAAGTAAGACTATTCATTACGCAGAACAAAAAAACTTCACCAGTTTGTTTCAACAGAGTGCTTTGAAAAGCACTTCGAAAAAAAGACATCGTTTTATTTGGCTTCTCAAAACGTCTTTTGAATAAGCCTATGGGTTTCATAACAAAACTCCTGGAAAAACAGTTCAAAGATAGTCCTTGGCAAAGTACTCCCAACCTTTCCTTGCAGAGATTATGCGCTGCAGTTTCAATGGTAAATACATATTTTTATTGAATTCAATATAAATTTTAAACAGGGTAGAGGGCAAATTGTTTTCTCCATCTCGCAAATAACATAACAACAAAGAAAGCTTAGCCACTGACCCCTTTGAACGGCTAAATTTTGAACAATCTTGAAAAAAAATTCATAAAAAGTAACCTATGCAATGTCTCGAGACTAAGACCGAAATCCTTCAAGACCGAGACGAGACCTGAGACCTTCGAGACCAAGACTCCAAAAAACGGGTCTCGGTCCGAGACCAAGTCTCAGAAGTCTCGAGACTCCATCGCTGCACTAAATCCTGAGCCCTTATCATCAGTTTTCTGAGCGTATTTGATATGTAAAATACCACTTTGTGCATGCCCACATGGCGTGAAGTCCGAAATTTCGCAAGTCAAAAATTTCACTTGACACCGAGCCCGGTGTCAAGCAAATTTTCTGACTTCGCACCATGTGCGCATCCACAGAGTAATATTCTTCATGTCATCACGCTGAGAAAAACGATGATTGCAGCTTACGTTATAGCTAAGTGTGTGGGGTTAGGGTTAGAAAACAAAACAGAGGTCTAAGACCAGGTCCAATATTTTTCAGTGGTTATAGTTATTCTTGTACAGTAGCATGTTGTAGGTATCTGAAATCTAACCAAAATGTTTTAATTTGCACGACACACATTAAAAAAGCAAACGCCAAACTTTATCCCTTTGCTCTGAGAAGCAAAGTAACTGACAAACAATAATAGATCAGAAATTTCGCAGAGGTCAGAAATTTTTCAAATTTGAGAATCCGACTCCTGTTCAGACTCCGGCTATCATCGATTCAGTCGGAACTTACCTTTGCGTTTACTCAAGAAATGACCACGCAGACTGCTGCTACTTCCGAAACTGAAAAGTGACGCCGGATCCGGGTCCGCTTTTTGTAATATTTTTGACTCCGAATCCTGGTCTAAAGCCAAATTTTGTGAAAAACCGGACCCAGATCCGGGGTCACTTTTCAATCTTTGCAGTAGCAAAAGTCTCCGTGGTCATTTCTTAAGTGAAAACATGGGTAAATTTCGGATGGATCGATGGTAACAGGTAGAGTGGAGCATGGTTTAGGACTGAAGCCAATTTTTGCTGTATTAGGTCCAGAGGTGGCCGGAGTCACTTTTTCAGGCTCCGACTCCGTTCTTGTTCTAAAATATTTGAAGCCGGGTCCGAAAATTTTTTAAATTTGAGAATTCGATTCCAGTTCAGACTCCGGCTACCATCATCAATCTAACCGAAATTTTCTCACGTTTTTACTTAAGAAATGACCACACAGACTCTTGTTACTCCCAAAATTGAAAAGTGACTCCGGTCCTGACCTCAAGCGAAATTTCTGACTTGCGAAAATTCTGATTTCACACCATGTACGTATGCACAGAATGATATTCTACATATCAAACACGCTGAGACAACTGATGATTCGGGCTTTAACACTAGGTGCAACATTTTTCAGTGGTTATACTTATTCTCGTACTGCATCTTGTTGTGGGTGTCTGACATCTAACCAAAATGTTTTAATTCACGCAACACCCATCAAAAAAGCAAACACTATACTTTATTCCTTTACTCTGAGACGCACAACAACTGAGAAACAATAATAGGTCAGAAATTTTGCTGAAGTCAGAAGTTTCGCTTGACACCAGGTCTGGTTTTTCACAAATTTTTGACTCCCGATCCAGGTCCGAAGGAAACACGCAGAATCCTCCCGGAGTTGACTCCTGCAATCCGGATCCATGGCCATCTCTGATCAGGACTGGATTGTACTGCAATTTTTTTGAAAATTGGCAGACAGGACTGGATCGGACTGAGAACATTTTGGTTGTTTTGATGTGATTATTCTACCATATTAAAGATTTTAGTTGTGATCCGACTTTAGAGATTTGTTGAATGGTAGATCATATTTTGCCATCAACAGCAAAAGCTCTGCTGGAACTACTTTGCAGAGATGGAGAGGACTGTCAAATTTTGCGATCCAGTCCTGTTTTTTAAAATTCCGTTCAAGTCCAACCACTGTCCAAAAGATTGTTCAAATATAACGTCCAAGTACAAATGAAGCCCAAAAATTTGAAAAATGCCATCTTTTCACAACAAAAATGCCCCATTTATTTTCCATTACCACAGTGAAAAATCCGGTCCTGATCCAAAATTTTGAAGAATTTATAGTCCGGTTTCAAATCAAAATCAACAAGTGCAATGCTCATCTCTGCTACTTTGCCATTCGAACTGTATCCACATTTGTCCACATATACAGAGGTGGACAGTTGCGAGCTGCTAAAATAACGAGCTAGTGTAGCAAGCTGATTTTCCAGGAGCGATAGCGGTAGCGCTGCTCTCTTTCGAAAAAATTACGGATGCGGTAGCGAGCTATCACCGCTTTACCGCTATTCGCTACTTTGGTGCGAGGAGTGAAAGTTGTATTGTTGCTGCAAGACATTTCCTGCAAGCATGTCAGGTTTTCCAGGATTGGCATTCCCACATTCCACATTTTTCATGGCCTGTTGGTGATGTAAATTTTGTCTGAATACATCTTCTGCTTCATCTTTGAACAATGATGGAAACTGGTGATTATACTCACTTTTGAGCATAATGTTCTTTCTTGCTGAAAGCTACCATATATAACATTGTTCTCAGTTGATTTGAATCAAGGATGCTGTGGACTTGATCTAAAGGACTTTTGAAATTCATATTTATTGAGTCTTTCAGATATGCTGAGCTAAACCAATATTGGTTTAGCCTTCAGCAATGCTAGAAAAATATTAAGTTTATTTCTACTGGCTTTTGAGGTTCATTTGTGTTGCAAACATGCATGAAAGCATTGAGCCAATTCTTTGCATAGCACTAATTACAATCACTGACAATACAAAAACTATGCATTTCATGAAATTGTTGAGAATGCAGCCTAAAGCTTTGCCTATAGTATAAATCTGTTAGGGCTATTGCATTGTAATATTTAAAATTTAGCTTTCAGAAGCAGTACAAAATTGTTTGCCATTTTAAGTATGGCTTTATAAAGGTGAAAGATGGTCATATAATTTGAAAAGTTTGGAAGTTTCATAATTAAAACATAAAAAATAGACTTGCGCAGTTGAAGAAAATGTATATATATTGGCATTTTGCATTGATCAGTACCTTATTGCTGGCTTTCATTTGAACCTTAACTTTTATCTCTTTCTGCTGAATGATTTTGCAGAAAGCATTTGAAGGTAACATGCTTTTGAAAGTACATACATCTTGGTACAAGACTAATCTGTTCCCCCTTGGTGTTTTTGGTCAAATAAAACTTTTGATTGGTGTTCAAAATCATCAGTGAACCAGAAAAGCATTTTTAGAACAAGTGTTTCAAGCATGATTATGAATCTCTTACCTCAATCATAAATTGTTTTCAAACCAGAAATGTTCAGCCTTATCATTAGCCTTAGTGGACTTCAACATTTTCTGAATATTTGTGATGATTGCACTGCTGAACACAACATACTTTTAATTGCAATAAAAATTTTGGTGTACCTTTTTGCCTTATTCTTCTTCTTCTTTTGACCTAGTTGTTCAAACCACTGCTTTGCTGCACTAGCTCTCGGGGCAGGTGTTGAACAGCCATTCGGTTGTCTCATCGTCCAGAACCGTCAGGGCATGCAGTCCATGGGGACAGGGACGGATTTAGGGAGTTCGGGGCCCTAGGCCATCTTAGTTTTGGGGCCCCAAGCAGGTGTGACCTATTTGGCCGTTTGTCCGAAAAGCGTGAACGTATGCCCCTCTTATGTGCAGCGCCCCCTCAAAAATATATCTTTTGTTGTGCCGACTTTGGTTCAACATTTGCTTTAAATATTCAACAGAAATTAAAGCTTTTCCTACATTCTTCTCAAGAACAAAGGGCATTGCGATCTTTTTTGGGAAATTATAGCTCTTTCGTGTAATTCAGAAGTTATTTTCGTTAAATTTTCGTGATTTCTAGCGTTTTTTGTAGGTTTGTTTTTCGGATGTATACATTTTCATGTGAGACTGTGTTGCTGCCCTCAAAAATGTCGTCTAGCTGTCGATCTGATTACTTTCATGTAAACTCTTTTTTACAATAACCGTAACCACAATCAGAGAAGATCGAATAGTGGATTTTTGCTATCCGATCCCGTCCTGTTTTGGAAAAATGATATCTGTATCTGATCCGAATCCTGTTTTGGTTGAAACCATACTATCCGTATCCGACAACTATCCGATAGTGTATTGTGATGCACAATATACATTTTTGTGCTGTGTCTATTTTGCCTCATGAGACAAAACAGCCTTATGAGGCAAAATAACTGTTAGAGTTATTTTCCCTTCAGCTGAACATGATTGGTTGAAGTAATCAACTGACAAGTTTGGAACGCATGTCCTGCTTAGCTGACCATGACATCTGTAACAGCTCAGTCCCATGCATGGTGATGGTTGTCATGGTTTCAGGGTTGGCAAGCAGCTTCTTATTTGCATTAAGTCAGTGATTCCCAAACTTTTTCTGATCATGTACCATTTGTGGATCCTATAGTGTCAGCACNTACCACCTTGTTCCAGGAAAAGTAAATGCGCAAAATATCGTTTCATCAAAAGTTTGGAAATAGTTTCAACATGAANAAAATGGCTGCGAGAATTTTTGTTGCCATTTTCAATGCCAATGAGGGAAGTTCACAAAAATTCAGGAATTTATTTACAGAATCCGATCAAAAAAAATTATAGCTGTGAATATAATTTTAGTCTAGAAAAAGTAGGCCTATTCGTCCACCACGCTGAAAGCCTTCACGTAGGCCTACCACTAGCGGTACGCATACCACAGTTTGGGAACCACTGCATTAAGTGAACTGCAGGCTAAACCTTAACGCTAAACACTGAATCACTAAACCTTGACTATAAGCCCTGATCCTAAACCCTAACCATAAACTCTTAAACCCCGGCAATGTCAATAGCTCAGTGATTAAGTGTCCACCTCCCAATTGGAAGGTTGGGTGTTCGATCCACAGCCACTGAGTGTATTGCCGTAGCGTTCCTTGGGAAAGAGGGTTCATCTCAACCGCCCCGGCAAGAAGCACAATTCAGGCTTCGGCCTGCCGCCAATTGCCATCACCAAAACAAAACTCTTGAACCCCAACAAATTGTCTCTGCGTATCGTACTTCTCACATGACCACTTCTACCAATTGTGTTCAAAAGAAGGCAAAATAGTCCCAGCATAGGTTTTGGCTCATGAAGCAGAATAGACACCACCTAAATGCATTTTGGGCCCTGTCATGCTTATAAACGGAAAGTTTGACATATCTTGCAAGCTTGACATATCGCGTAACCTAAGCACTTTTCCGAGCCAGTTGCATTAAAAAGCAAGCTGAAGTTTTGCCACACAGTCCCATGGCCACAAGGGGGGCTTTGGTGGGCTTAGCCCTCTGAAACAAAGCTCCAAGCCCCTCCAAATTCAAATAAGAAGCACTATAAAACAGTAATATTTGTTCAAATTTCAGAGAATGTCAAGCCCCACTGCGCAAATGTAAAGCCTCACTACAGAGGACTTTCTGGTGACGGTTCTGTTACCACACTAAGCTCTTCATTACCCATCCCTTTGGTAACAGTGGTTAGATTTTAACACCATCCATGAGTTTACATTCATAATTTCGTTTATTAATCCGCCCCTTGTTGCACTTTAACCAAACCTAACTACATAGCAATGTTAATCTATAAACCAAAACACTAAACAGCATTCCAAACAATACACTGGCTTAAATGTCATTTATATTGACATGACTGACTAAAAATTCAGTCCAACAAGTCAATGTCACTATACAACAATTTTGCATATCATGTTTAAGAAAGAAAAATCCTATCCGGCCTGGTATCAACCAACAACCAGTCAATGCAGGCTCACATAGAATAGGTGTGAAGACTAGACTGCAAGGCCTGGTGTAGACTACAGAAGACATTGAAAGAGCTAGAGTGCTCCAGCTAGTCTAGAGTACAGATCACAGTAGGCCTGCACTGGCTAGCCTTTGTCCAGGCACGCAGCAAACAACGTCCTTAAAATGTATACTGAAAAAGCCCTATCTTGCCACACCAGGAACAAATTCATGCTGACAAACTTGGAGTTTCCAACTAGCAGATCAAGAGGGGGAATGGGATTACACTACGGTGCAGAGATTACACCATAGACAAACTGGAAGTCATGGCACAGAAGGCTGAAAAGATGCTTCTGAAGATAATAACACTTT
>JGI24158J21664_10013732_pt1 | contig 10670 bp, 8 predicted proteins | sample Ectturendosymbi3_FD_21664 | JGI IMG/M metagenome (IMG submission 21664)
GTCTTTCGATAAGATGTCAGTTGTATCGTTTGCTTTGGCCGTAGTATTTATTATAAGGCTATTTAGCACTTCCGCTTTTCGTGTACCAAAGTCTTTCGATAAATTTTGCAGCTTTGTTGCAATTTCTTTGAGTTTATTTTGTCAACCCGTTGCTGGGGCTTAGTTGTTTTCAATTATGGCATTTCTTAGATACTTTGAAATGTGTTGAAATATTTACTCTTGAATAAAAATTCGGTTTATGTTACATGACACTTACTACCGCTTTATATGGTGTTTCAGTTTGCCGATCTGCAAGAACAAAGCGAAGAACCGTAACAAAAGTCATTATACAATCGATGGAATTAAAAAGGTACATTTTTGTGTGAAGAAGGTAGTAAATGTTTGTTTTATGTCCGCGTTCTTTTTTAAGGCGGATGCAAGCATGTATTGTTACTTTAACAGCAATACTTCCAACATTATTCAAATTACAGAGTTTTCAGTTTCACGCTTCTGAGAAAAAACTATTTCAAATGCCAGTAACTACCATGGTGCAAAACAAAACTTATACCTGCAACAAATTTGAAAGAATCTTCTTTTTTGGAATTTCACAGTTTTGCATCCTGTGTAAAGTGCATGAGTTTGTGTCGTGTTAGAGCACGATTTTTCTCAAATGGCCGACCGAGTGCTACAATGGGTCAAGCACGCGCATCTCAAGTTGATGGACTGGGTTCGCTGCTTGCAAGGGTCTCTTCAAAGACTTGAAAAAAACTGTTTTACTACCTTCCTTGCCTGGGTGTTAGGGTTGGATGGAAAACTCCACCAGGGGCGTACCGAGGTTAAATGGCGCCCGGGGCAAGAAAAAAGTTTGGCGTCCCCATGTTCGAAACTAAGCTATTTTGAGAATAATGTACCGTAATGAAGAAAGTACTTGCAACATTGTTGGGACTTTTCGGCGCCCTCCAGTGATTCGGCGTCCGGGGCATTGTTCCCCCCTTGCCCCTCTCGATAGTCGCTACGCCTCTGAGCTCCACGCAGGGTGCATCCTCTGGCTTGCCACCATTTAAGCATTCACTTGAAAGTAGCCGCGTCGTCCAAAACGCACGGCATGCCGTGATGGACGCCCGCAAACCATTCGCCACTCTCCAAAGCGAGTGTATGGTGAAAAGAGAAAACTTATTTTTATTTCCAACAGCGCAAACGTTCACCCCACTGAACGAACTTACCTTACAAAAATGTTTGTGGTTTGCAGATTGTGGAAGATGACCTGGAAAGTTTATCAGGCAAACGAGGTAAGTTTGTAAGTTGAACCTACTCTTGCAAGTATAAACAAACTGTTTGAGAAGCACGGCGTAGGTTTCGGTAAAAATCTAATCAATTTGCAAAGTAGAGCTTGAAACCAAAGGTAAATGGTTTGCGTTATGTTGACAACTCTTTAAAGATATCGAAACTTTGTTTTGAACCATGTTTAGTCTTAGAAAGACTGAGCAACGAGACAACATTCCACGAGACAATGAAGAAATTGAAGCAAGTTCACAAGAATACTTTTCGACCAGCAGCACATTTAACTCACAGGGATCACCACGGACACCAAAGTATGGAAGACAGAAGAAAAATCGAAAGATTTGAGAATATTTAGATGTGTTATGAAAGTAAACGTTTCATTCCAAGAAAAACAAGAAATTGCCAAATTAGGTTAATTTTGTAAGTCAAATAATTTATATGAAAAATTCTGCTGAAGCAATATAAATAATGTCACTAAATCTTTCAAGGACGGCACACCAGCGGGTCCTGGCAATATGTACGAGGAGGAGGATCAACATTTGCACAAGGAAAACTGGCTTACTATCATCAAAAAGATGTTTTAAAAATTTCGAAAGATGGAAGTTATAACATCCATGTTCAAACAACTTTCAGGGGGACAATTAAGAGACTACCCAGGTGATCTAACGTTTTTCACCTTATCTAGACGAGAATAAATGCATAAGTATGCTATGCAACGGCGAGTAAATATGTGACTCTTAAAACACGTAAATTTAAATAAAAAATGGAAAGCAAAAGGTTTGCATCAATGATTCCCAACGTGAGACAATTTTGAGGGGTAAAGTTGGGAATGAACCTAATGGCGGATTTTTGTTGACCGGTAAAAATGACTGTAGTGAAAAGTCAGAAAGTTATGGGAGGGATATGACGTCCCACTAGGGACATCACGATGATGTATATGTGTGAGGCATGGCCTTACATGGCCAATTATGCGAGACATGGCCAAATCAAATTGGGAAACTCTGGTTTGCACCGTTGAATAAACCACACCGCATATTTTCATTTAGTTTTCAGTTTTTCAAAATCTCTTGCAGGGAGGCAACGATATCTCACAAAGTCCTCCTGAGACATCACACTGCAGGAAACAAGAAGTTACTAATGGAAAACACTAAACAGCTGAGTAGTGAAAACTGTCAAACCAGTTGTTTTCACACTCTAAGTTCAAGCTCTGTTCAAAGATTGAGTGCCAAAGATGAACTAGAAGTTCATATAATTAAGCCCGATGACATGAGGATTGCAACAGATGGAAGCAAAACGTATTTTGATGTGGTGATGACGTGAAGAATGAGCGAAAACACGTGCGAAAGAACTTGTGATTTATTCACTGCAAAATTTCTATGCAAATTCCTTGGCTGTTTGCTTTTTTTTATCAATCAGTGAGATGTGCGTCTTTACTTGTTTGTAGAATCCTAAAGTTAACATTTTGTATTTCGACCAAATGGGGAATTTAACAACCTATTCCAGAGAAACAACTGGTGCACAGTACACTGTTTTAACAAACTCATTATTATCCTTAATTGCAAAACACAAGCAGTCCAACTCGTTTTTGGGCAAGATCAGACAAAACATAGAGATTTTTTAACTGCAGTGGAAAACATTTTCATATACATGAATAATGCAAATAATCCAAGATATTTTGTTAACGCAAATTCGTACAAAGACGCTTACTTACACATAAAAAAGAGAATAGGCATTATGGAGCCCGGCCTTTTGCAACAAAAAAATATCTGATAGTATTTCGATTACTTTATAGTATCTAAAAAGGTTTTGGGAACTGACATAAATGGCTGAAACTTGGTTTCCGACAGCCAGCTAATTTTTTATATAAATGCATCAAAGCACGGTACTTACCAAATAATTTTTCGTTATCGCAACAGAATAGCTTGCATGGCCTTTAAGCAATATTTTATAAAATATGCATAGTGGTAGTTAGTGCAAGTAAAGTTGACATCGTACAAGAAAAACTTTAATACTCCATTCAACAGTTTGTACAAATTGACAGTGACGGTCCTGATATTACTTGACAATTTACGATATGTTGAATATCTGCACGTTAGTTGGTGTTTGTTTTGTTTTTGTATTGCCAAATCCCATGTACTAACTCCATTTTTCTGAGAATTCGTAGTGAACAAATGTTTTTCTGTGTCTTGTCTACAACTGCTTATCCATGTGATATGGAATGGCATTGTGAGATAAACAAATAAATGTTGGTTAAAATGTTTATATGAAAGACTTGCAGTATACAGAAAGAGTAGTTTTAGGAGAAGCTCACACACCTGGTTAGCACATTTTTGAGTAAGCATTGCCTATCTAAACCAAACTTTAAATTGTTTGAGAAAATCTTGCCAGGACTTGAAAAAGATTTGGTCAGAAACATCTTTGCTTAATATTTTAAATCAATGCAGCGCATTTCTCTACGACTGAGAACAAGAGATATTTGAAACGTTTTGTAGTAATGAACTGCGGTTTTGTTGCTCGGTATGAGGTGCTTTTGACATGAATGTCCATATCGCGCGGTACCTGTAGTCAAGTTTAAACACCGTAATCTGAGCGTATCCCCTTCTGTATTCAAACATTCGCAGCATTCACCCCTTCTTAATTGTTGTGAGGCTTGAGAGGAACTAACCAATAGAGGTTGCCTAGAGAGGAACTAACATTCTTTGTCAATAGAATGCGTGAAGTCCCGCTTTTCAATGCGCAAAAGTGCGCATTTGAAGAAAACTACATTGCGCCGCAGGTGTTTTCTGAAACAACAAAGCTTTGCAAGCAAGATTAACGAGCAGATGTTGCAACACGTGGTGGTCCCACACAAAATGCTTGCTCATTACCTGAATAAGGTAAGAATAATCTTTAAGTGAATGTAGCACTTGTCCCAAAAACAACCCTCTAACGCGGTTACATTTTACGGCAATCCTTGTGATTAAATATAATTTTCAATTCTGCCTGGCATCATGGCGAAAAACAAAGATTTTTTAATTTTACTTTAACCTTAATGTCCTGCTTTCACTATGCAATTTTACTCCGTATAGCACTCCAAGTCTATTATACAAATTCCAGTAGCATTTTTAAGTGGTGTTGATTCCAAAAAGAAACCTCGGTCAGGTAGGAATATGCCCGGCCTCCCTGCTGCGGTTGCATGATCAGGGCCTGCATGAAGCTTTCCGTAAGCTAAAATGAGAAGTCAAATTCGTGTTCACAGCAATCGAAATCCGACAATTTTTTTTCAACAAAAGTATCCGCAAAAGCAATTGCAGCCATGGTCGTCGGAAGAGGTATGCAGGGGAGCCATTCCCCCTGGGTTTTGAAAGTTGATATTTTCCTGTTAATTTTTTAGTACAAAAATGTTTTTATTAATTTTGAGTTGGTAAAATGAAATTTCACCACTGTTTCCCCTATGGAAAAATGCTTTTGTCCACCAAATGGAAAAATCTACTATCCCCCCCTTGGAGAAAATACTTCTGACGCCCATGATTGCAGCTACTGTTTTTGAGTTCACTCTCTGTTGTGTAACACAAAAAAGACCAATCTTTTTTTGCTTAAGTCACAACTAGCAGAATTCTGTCAGGTCCATGTGCATGTTCAACTTGAAACATCTGGCATTCCTTAACTGCGTCAAAAACAAGCAAAAAACTGGTACACCAAACCTTTCTACACTGACTTGCGCTACATAGCGATATGCGTTAGTTTAGCCAACTTCATCAGGTGGAAAATTCGATTTGACCGCGTCACTTGACATCGGCTTTTTGTGAACTCCCGGTAAGTCTGTACAGGTCACCACCACATGTTCTGGATGACAAACCAACAACACCAGCGCAAAAGAGAAAAATGCACACAGTATTAACCAAGTTATGCAATATCCATTGAAAGACCTTTTTGGTGAGTTAACAAGCATTTTTGATAACCCTGTACAGTAGTTTTATGTAATGAGGGCAGGCTCATACGAGTCACATTTCTGTTTCTTTCGTTAAGAGTTGCTGAGTGTTGCAGCAATAACTTGAACTGTTAGGACAGGAGTCGAGTAGAGGAAATAACGAATTGCATTGAGAGAGCACTAATTTCAGAAATTATTTCTTGCAGTTTTTGAGATGGCAATGGCCGAACCATCGCCAGTGACAAAATCGGAACTGATTTATGGTATTTCATGTTTGGGGGGGATTGGAGTTTTGTTTGGGGGGGATAAGTCCCCAAAAGCTTGTCCGTAGCGACGGAACTGGGCAATGGCAAGATTAATATCAACCCTAGATTTTAAGAGCATAATATAACATAACCAAATCAGTGCATACGAAGCTGTGAAGCTAAACAGGAATACTGTTTTCAGCTATAATCGTGCTGGGCCGTTCTTTGCATGTTTCCCAAAACACAAATGTGCTCTTCAAACAAACTCGAAGTCAAGATTCTTTCAATGTAACACAATTGTGACAAATCGCTCTTGCAAGCAACAAGCTGTTATAGCCTCCTGGCTGATTGACAAGCTGTTAAAGTTGGTATTGTCCTCTTGCCAAGTGTACGACGTGGCATAAGCAGTCCCATTGCCACGGGGGCTTTTGGGGGCTAAGCCCCCACACAAAGTTTCAAGCCCCCCGAAATGAAATATGCGATGCTAGAAACCAGTGAATTTTTATCAATCCGAATTCTGCTCTGCCCTGTAATGAGGGAACAGAGCAGTACATGCCGCTGTTACCTAAAATAACATCGTCTGATCGTTTTCGGTAAGTATGTGATGTAATAAACATAATTGAGGCTTGAGCGCAAAGCGTCAGCCTTCACTGCTTCGAGTATTTACCATGAAGTTTTTGCTTAAATGTTTGGTGTCCGATATGTCAGCCCGAAATTCAAAATAAAATGATAGCAAGCATGACCAGTTTGGCTACTGAAGAAATCGTAGAAGAGGTTGGAGAAAATTGGTACATGACTGGTATACGACGTAGACTGTACAGCACTTGATTTAATAGATATTGCCCACATACATGGGCGTTGGGAAGATTTTTCCAAGGGGATAACAGTGGATTTTTCCAGGGGTAGCCAAAATGTATTTTCCAGAGGAGGCCAAAAGTGGTGAAATTTCAGTTTACCAACTCGAAACTAAGAAAACACCTTTATGTGCTAAAAATTTAGGAAAATGTTAAATTTCGAAATCCAGGGGACAAGACCCCTTGTCCTCCCCCTTCCGACGCCCATGCCCGCGTATTATGAATGTTTTCCACAATGAAGAAGATATTTTGACATTGTGGAATACAACATTTACTCCTGAGATTGTGCAAGAAGTAACTGCCACTCAAATAGGAAGCGTGCATCTAACAGACAACTGACGGATTTCGTGTGTATATGTATGGGCAGCAAGAACCAGACGAAAAAGTAAAATCAGAACTGTTGTTTCAAAAGACAGTGTTGTTGACGTTGTGCTGAATGAGACGAATTATCGCTTTTTTGATTGCAGCAGTGATGTTGTGCGCGCTGTCTGCCTTGAAACCAGAAAATAAGGACATGTTTCTCGTACCTGCAAAAATTGCGTTTGTTGAGGAGTTTGCTGTGGCTCGATCTTTTTCACTGAAGCAACTAACGGACCCATCCATTTTATGTCAACACGAAAATTGGGCGGCAGAAAATATTTTAAAAGGTTTTTGTTGAAGCCTTGAAGCAACGCCAAGCGTCAGGCGTTGCTGCAGCTTTTCAACTTGCAGCGTCCTTTGGAGCATCTATAGAGCGACATGCGAGAGATAGTTCTCAACATTCAAAAATGTTTTTCGGACCACAGGTAGAGCATGCTTCATTATCGTAAAGCCAGCGTCATGCAGCTTGCCTTTGAAAAAGATCTTACCAACAAATTTAAAAGCGTGTAGTTTGTGAAACATACAGTACGTGAAACAAGTCCAGCAAAAGGTTTTCACTTTGTCTTTTTACTTTACAAAGTTCATGACGTAAAAAATGAATTAACTTGCTATTTCCTGTTCTTTTGATTCTACTGAATCAGAGCCTTATCCTTTTATGAAAAATTTTGTGCTTAATAACATCTTGAAGTGATACTTAACGCCAGTAGTAATACAGTGCATTTCAGTTACTAAACAAAGTGCACTAAATTGCCGTAGAGGTTAATGTAAATTTTCCTAATGTCAAACCCCCTGCACAAACGTAAAGCCACCATTGAAGATTGTCTGGCAACGGTTCTGGGCAGCGGTACTGAAAAACACTGCATTTGTTTTAATCTATTCACGACGAGCTTTTCAGGGCGATCGTGTAACTCTGTATGGCCTTCTACAAAGCCTCTAGAATGGATGAATAAGGCTTGCGTAGCTCTGATGTTTACCACTTGTTCCGACCTCGAGTTCGAATACGTGAGGTCAACCGTGCACATGGATATGGATGACTTGCTTGCAAACTGAACATGGCGTAAACACGTGCTGCAAAGCGCTTGAGAATATGAAAGCGCTTGAAAGTGTTTTGAGACTCAAACCCCAACGCAAGCGAAATCTAAGTATCAGAAAATCACCTTGAAATTTTGCTTAATTTTTTCAACAAAAATTTAGCTTGTCCTTTTACTTGCTAATTATGGTGACAGAAATCCTGTGACATTTACAGGATTGTCAATTTTGTTTTTATTCATTTATTTCTAAAAGACAGAATGAATACTACTGTTGCTCCCTCTGCAAAAGTAAAATTGGCGTCGTCATACCTAATATTGGTAACTACAGGTTCGTTTCTCCTGTAAAAAAATTTAACTATTACATCCTGTCAGATTTGGAGCAATAACATGACTTCAGTTTAATAAAAATTAAAAAACTTTCAAATCTTTAAACTGAATTAGAATCACACAAAAACAAAAAGTCGACTACATTCCATGAGAATGTGTAATTAATTACATTCAGTGTAACGAATAGTTGCAACTGATCCAACCCTCACTTATACATCATACAAATCACACGCACAGCACATCTGGGTCATTTCGCCGTTGACTCGCAAAACTGCAACAGGTTACATAGAAAGTGTTTCGCAGCTGCTTTTGTTCATGTATTTTCTCGAGCTCTATGATTTTGCTGAGAGCAAAATGTAATTGCAATTAGGTTGATAATTTTAGAAAATTACAATTACCTCTAAAACAAGCAGTTTCGATAGCATTAAAATTACAATTAGATGGAAATTGGACGCGTACTAATTCTTTTAATGTTCAATCTTATGCTCAGCGGAAAACCGTGAGCGGTTGCGGAAGAAGTTCTTTAACGAACGAAATTATCTACAGGTCCTGTTACCAGTTTGAATATTTCATGATACATGAGAGTAATACAAACAGTTTTCTGTGGCTCAAACCAGATTTAAAAACACTGTTCTAAATGACTTACGGTTGTGGAAGAAGGTGCGGAGAGCTGTGTCGTTTTACTGATTAAATAGTTAGCTAAATAAGCTTGTGGTCAGACGTCTGCCTGCAATCGCTGGTTGTTTGCTTCCCGCTTTAAAAGGGAATGTGTGTATTTTTCATTGCAGACATGCTCTGCTGGTCTGCCGTCACTTACTCTCAAATCCACAGAACAGAAAAACGCGAGATAGGCCAACACATACAGGTAGTTGTTTTCGTGAACAAGCTATTGCCGCTAGTTTGATTGCAAGATTTAATCAAGCGTTGCGTGAGGATTTCACATCAGCTCACTGTCAGCCACCTGCAACAAAGAAATGCTCAGCGGCAAGAAACTCTTGTAAGACTGGTGTTAGCTCAGTAAGCTTTAGCTATCCACTAACACGTTGCTTAACTAAGTTGAGTGCTTTTTGGAACAAAAAACAGTTTTGTTTTTGAAGCAAATTATTTTACCCGATCCGTGATTCCTGACCCGACTCACTAATGTTGTCAATACGCACTTAAATCCTGATCCTGTCCATGTTCATCTGTAATAACTTCACTGTAATTCACTCGAAAAAACATTTTATTCCATTTGAAAAGATTGGAAGTGGCTTGTGCTGCTGGGGTATAGATCCATGAGCAACTTGGAACTGTAATTTTGGAACTGGAACTTTTGGATTATAACGTAACAGTAAAGGTTCAGAATACGTGTTACGAGTTCCCGCCAAACCAATACAGCATTTAAGGGTAGAGAACTTCCGACCTTTAGGCCGGATACGGCATAGGTAGTGTACCAGTCCGGCTTAACGCACTCCTAGCAGAGCTGGCCGACTGGTGGAGTCACATTTCAGACTGCGGCTCCGCTCCTGTTCCAAAATTTTTGAATCCGGTTTTGGGTCCGAAATTTTTCGAATTTCATCCGACTTCTGTTCAAACTCCGGTGTCAAGCGAAACCGCTGACTTGCGAATTTTCTGACTTCAAGCCATGTGCGCATGCATAGAGTAATATTCTGCATATCAAATACGCTGAGAAAACTGATGATTAGGGCTTAGAGTTTGGTGTTTAGGTGTGTCGGGTTAGGGCTTGGATTAGAGTTAGAAAAAGAAAAATAACTGAGGTCCAAGAATAAGTGCAATATTTTTCAGTGGTTATATTTATTCCCGTACTGTAGCTTGTTGTGGGTATCTGACGTCTAACCAAAAAGTTTTGATTTACACAACACACATCAAAAAGTTAATCGCCAAACTTTATTCCTTTACTCTGAGAAGAAAAATAACTGAAAAAAATAATAGGCCAGAAATTTCGCAGATTCAGAAATTTCGCTTGACACCGGCAACCTAGATGCAACAAAATTCAGCAATGTTTGCACTTAAACAATGACATTTGTAAAGACTCCTACTATTACCGAAAACAAAAAGTCACTCCGGATCCTGGTTCAGTTTTTCACAAATTTTATGCTCCGGCCCTGGGTCCTAAAAAAACGTAGAATCCTGCCGGAGTTGACTCCGGGCTCCGGCACGCCTGATCCGTGGCCACCTCTGTCTCCTAATTACTTATTATCGCAACCGGCCTAATTGTACTTGCTAGTTGCTACGGCGCCAAACCAAGAAAAAGGCTTCCATTAACGCTGTGTATGATTTCTTTTGTTTTTGTTCCTTTGCACATCCTTCTATGCAGTCACAGTGTGTTTATACAATCCTGAGATCCTGTTTCTTTTCCAACCTTAATGTTACTTTATGTTGCCATGATGCTGCTCGTGCATATTACAGCAGAACGACTCAGAATCCCGCCTGGGGATTTTGTGCGCGGGCGGTAGCAGGGAGGCTTGTACGTTGTGAGGGGGGCGGTAGCAGGTAGGCTTGTAAGTTGTAACAATTTTTCCCCATGCATTTTCCTTGTCATTATACTTTAATAGTCATTAAGCATATACTGTCTACACCGTATTAATTATGCTTTAAACATTGTCTGGACCTTTTTTAAAGTTGGGAAAATAACTAAAATCAATAATTTCCCTTGCTAGACTGCACCATTTCGCAATACAAA
>JGI24158J21664_10013733_pt1 | contig 10670 bp, 7 predicted proteins | sample Ectturendosymbi3_FD_21664 | JGI IMG/M metagenome (IMG submission 21664)
CAAGTGCGCAAAGCTTCACACTGTGGCAGCATGCAACAATAGAGATCACACGCCACGACATCACTCATATTATTCCTTGTTCGCGCCACATATATATGGGTGTTACGCTTCGCGCACATTCCGTTCGTGGTGAATCGCACATTCAACGCAACGTCAACCAAGAGGTTGCAACATCGGCTATTGGGATTATGTTCGACTTACTGTAAATTGTTAAATTTAGCGGCAATCAAATGTGTTTTTTTGCTTCTCCCAGAGGTAACAAAAAAGTGATTAAAATCATGCTTTGTTGCTGCACAATGTAGTATAACCAAGTCATGACAACGTACTGCGATTTCGGAAGCAGACTGGGATTTTTGTTCTTAACACAAAACTTGCGTTAAAACCAAAATTGATAAGTTTGAAGGGTCTTGTTCACTGGCACAGCACCAAGGCGCAGACGTGAACGTCAAATGTGTGTCTTACTGTGGCCCCAAGCACAAAAACCCTGCATGGACGTCATGCCAATTATTGAAAATCACATTCCCAAACAAATAAAAATCCTATAAGGGATGTTATGAACGACTAACAGCCGCCGCCAGACAATCGTGAGTTTTCGTAAATTTTAATGGGGACATTTGTTGTCAATAACATAGCTGCTAAAAAAACATGCTTTTTTGACTTATGTAAAGCTTCCTTAATGATATAATTGTTGTATTTTGCAGGATTAATCAACTAAGAAGTTAAGGCGTCCTAAGAAGTTGTATGAAAATAAATAGAATAGCATTAAATGTAAAAAAATGTGATTCTTCCTATCATCAGCTTAACATTGATCAATCGGTTTCTCACATATTCATGTAAACAAAAAAAGACCGTCAAAAATGTTATTAAAGTCAGTAGAATACCAACAACCGTTAAAATAACATAAAAAGGGAAAGAAACATATTTTTCCTATTGCCAGACGGACGTTTATCAATCGGTCTGCGAAACACAACTTCTAAAACAACTATTGCTCGGTTTGAATGAGCTGAAGTTGATTGATAAATTGCTCATAACATAAAGCAAGGGACTACAATCATTTCAACAATATCGTGTTCATATTTTCTGTTTTAACCATATCGTATCAATAGGTTGTTCGAATTGGCAACAAGATTGTGGTAGACTTTTACGTTGAATTGACAGACCAAAAATGAAGATTACGTACGACAAACTGCAAGAAAAAATATTTTGACATCTAATTCGGATCAAGTTTCAAAACTACCATATTTGAATTGCATTTATTCTTCCAACCGTTCAACCTAACGCCTTCAAATGTGGCAATATCGTCTTTGCCTATATCTTTGTACAACAGCGTAATGCAAAACTTCATAACAAAAGTCCTATGTTTTTGCAGTAGAACAAGAAAGATCTCCCTCGACGGCTGAGAGGTAAGTTTCAATTCTGTGGCCTGCGTGGTTCATTTTAACAAAACTGACCAACTGTCAAGCTTTTACATTAATTACTTCATCCACTAACCTTCATATAATCGTACAGTTTCCTGGGCCAGACCTGTAGCGATAAAGGAAAAACGTTGCATAATTCGTTGATGAAAATCACTTACTTTTAGGTAGAAGGAATTTTATTCCAGAGAAGAACAGCATTTTGTTCAACATTAAGTGTTAAGTGTTAATTGGCAACACAACTAAAAATCAGACACCTTTACTCTTGTTTAAACCGAGCCTTGATACCCAGGCCCTTAGCCCTGGAGTCATTCGGGGGAAGTACCCTTCCCAATATTTTTTATCCCCGCCAAATTATATTGCACCCAGAAAAAATTTGTTTTAAACATGCAGCAAAAAAGCAACATCTTACCACAGCAAAGATCCCATTGCCTCACAACTGCTGCCCTGCACATACCTTCAGTAAATCAGTAATTTCCATTGTATTTCTCGACTATCTTCTTCAAGCTTGCACAAATTGTCATATCTCGTTAGCATTGAAGGTGACGATTAGTTTCACTTAAAAAGAGTGACATTAGGACACAGATTTACGTCCCCTAAGAGCAATCTGGTCAAATGCAAATATTTGAGCATTAGATATTTCCTATGACAGTTTCAAAACCTTGTGTGAGAATCTTAGAGCAGATGATTCTCACGAAGAGCTGGAAAATAACCGTGGGAAAATAGAAATGCAGAATAACACTCCCTCACATTTCAATATTCTTGTATATGTCACAAACTTGGTTATATGTTTGTGTTACAGAGCTTGGAGTCTGCCGCAGCCCTCGAAGGCTGATGATACGTTTATTGGTGAGTTTCCGACATTGTACAAGATCAGGGGTGGGGAAGTATTATTGCTCGGGGGACAATTAACAATCATTATTGCTGTTTGAGAAGGCCGCATTTAGCGGAGGGCCATACTTTCTTATGGGATTCGAAGCCAGTATCGATTTATATCCTCAGTAGTAATATTTACTATAAGTTGGATGAAATTTCAGATTTGAAGATTTTCCTGAATACTTCTGCGGGCAAGTGAAAACGCTGTGGCGGGCCATACTTGGCCCGCGGGCCGCTATTTGCCCACCCTTGATCTGTATGTACCGTATTTGGAACAATGTTTATAAACATTGTAAATCCATATTTGAATTATGGTAAGTTTGTGATGAGGTGTATTCGTTGTATTGTACAGATTTAATCAAACAAGAAATAAAGTCTTCAGCCAAAGTTGTTTCGAATCAAAATAGAAAAAGATAAAACGTTTTGTATGACGATCGGCACGAAAAAAAATTATATTTTTTATTTCAGCATAACGTTGATCAAGAACCTTCTTACATCTTTCAAAGACCACTTCTAAGCCGAACGTTCATCCCTTAGAAATAGTTACAGTTGCTTACCTTGCCTGTTGGCCAAAGTACAAAATAAGGGAAATGATCGCAACAACTCCTAGTTTGTTTCATCTATGTCGTGTTAAGAATCTCAACCTCAACCGCATTCTTCTAATAGATTGTTGCAATTGGCCACAAGGTCATCATGGAACTTAAAATGACAGATCCATAGTGAAAAAGCAAATATGACAAATTGTAGTTAATATTTCATTTGAAAGTTATTTCAGAACAAGTTATAAACGATTCGAAATAAAATTATTGCTCCAAGCGCTACCCTGCCTGCAAATATGGCAATATCGTCATTAATTAGGTCATTATGCAACAGCGTAATGCAAAACTTCAACTTCATAGAAAATTCCTATGCTTTTTGCAGTACACGACGAGGGACCTTCTACGTCAGCGGAAAGGTAAGTGCCTGTTCTATGGCTTGCATTTCTGGTTTTTCAGTTTTATCAAAACTTACCGACTATCATGCTCGTGAATTTGTTCCTTCATTCACTAATCATGAAACTACTGTAGAGTTTGTTGGGCCATGGTTGGAAACCTATGGCGATTTGAGGTATCAGATCGCAGAATTCATTCATGAAAATGAATTATTTGCTGGTTTAAAAATTATATCAGAGCAGGCGAAGAGCATTTTTTTTCAAGATTGAGTATCCAAGTGTTAACCGGAAGCTCCACTTGATAATGCGACGCTTTTTCTCTTGTCTAAAAATAAACCAAGGTAACTACAGTGAAAGAATAAATTTCAATCCCATTTCTAGACGATGTTGTTCAATCCTGTTTTTGTTGTTGTATTTATACTGTTCTTCGTTAGCAATGAAATGATGATAATTTGGTAGATTTGTTTCGCTGTGCGTTGAAGTAGAAACAGGAGTGACATCAGGACACAGATTTATGTCCCCTGAGAACAATCTGGTCAAATGAAAATACTTCAATATTAGATATATTCTATGACAGTCTTACAACCGTTTGTGAGTGAAGTCTCAAGTACACTGTAGCGCTGAGCTCTTTTGGGGCTAGGATGTTTTTGGGCCAGTGCAGAGACTGTATAATGTGTGTAATGAAAACGGGTCAGAAAAGATCGTCCAGAGAAAACGTGGATAAAGTTTGAAATCAAGCTTGCAATCACTCAATCTCGACCTCGCAAATATTTAAATGGTGCCCATGAATCTAACACCATCAATGAATATAAGATAGCTGGATGGTTCCTTCCCATTCGGCATACACTTTTCTGTGTTCTGCCTCAACATTTATTTTATGGGTTCTAGAAAAAACATTTCGTTGAAGTCTTATAATACAGACATACGCTCAGTCATATCTCAAGACAACTGCAAATGCACGTTTATTTGTTTGTTTCTTCTAGATTTTAGAAGAAACAGTTGCCTTCTTGAAAAACAGCCGCAGAAGATGAAAAATGACGGTTCTAGGGGCAACGACGTGTGCGTAATAGCAATCAAGTAGATACGCGATAACGCCAAATCACTAACGCCAAGCCGTCGTCGCCAAATAATCCCATTCCTGTGAGAGAAATATTTATTCGGATGATTCTCAGGAATAGCATGCAAGTATGCGAGTATATCAGGAAATGTACAATGGGAAAATAGAAATGCAGAATCACACCACCTCAGTTTTCAATGTCCTTGCAGATGTGACTAACTCGGTTACATGTTGTGTTACAGAGCTGGGAGTCCGCCGCAGCCCTCGGCGGCAGACGCTACGTTTATTGGTGAGTTTTCGACAATGTGCGTGTTCGCCCCTATCTATATATACCGTATTTGATAAAATGTTTTTGAGCAAATCCTTTTTCAATTGTGGTAAGTTTGTAAGGTGTATTCGTTGTATTGTCCAGAATTAACGAAATAAGAAAAAGTCTTCATCAAAAGCTGTTTCGAAAGTAAACACAAATATTAAATGTTTTGAATAACGAAATGCGGGAAGGAAAGTTTTGTTTTACTTATCAGCACAACGTTGATCATGCAGTTTCTAACATCTTTCAAAGACCACTTCTATGCCGAACATTCATCCGTTTGAAATAGTTGCGGTTGCTTGATTTTACTGTTTGTCAAAGCATGAAGCAAAGAACTTAATTGCAACAACGACTGTAGTTTCTTTCATCTATGTCGTGTTCATAATCTCAACCTCAACCGCATTACTGTAATAGATTGTTTAAATTGGCAACAACGTCATCATGGAACGCAAATGACAGATCCAAAATGAAAATTCAAATAAGACAAATTGCAGTGAATATTTCATTTGAAAGTTATTTACGAACACTTTTCACTGCAAATGATTCGAATTGCATTTATTGCTCCAAGCGTAACCCTGCAAATATGGCAATATCGTCATTGCCAATAACTTCATACAACAGTGGAATGCAAAACTTCGTTGTCCTACAATATTTCTGTGCTTTTTGCAGTGCACCGAGAGGGGCCTTCTTCATCAACGGAGGGGTAAGTGTCTGTTCTGTGGCTCGCATTGTTTGTCTTTATTGAGAACTATCAAAACTTAAACTATCATGCTCTTGCCTTTATTTCATCAATCAATAATCTTGAAATAATTGCTGAGTTTGTTGGGCCACAGTTGGAAACCTATAACGATTGAAGCATAAGATCGCAGAAGTCATTGATGAAAATAATTTACTTTGTTTAGAACAGCAATTTGCTTAACATTAAAGTAGAAACAAGAGTGACATAAGGACACAGACTTATGTCCCGTAAGAGCAATATGTTAAAATGCACATATTTGAACATTAGATATTTTCTATTACAGTTTCAAAACGTTGTGTGAGAGAATCTTTTAGGCCGTTGACTCACGAAGAGTATTCATTCAGTACGCGGGTGCATCTGGAAATGTACAGTGGCAAAATAGAAATGCAGAGTCACATCTCTTACTTTTCAATTTCTAACTCGGTTACATTTTTGTGTTACAGATCTGGAGCCCTCGGCGGCTGACGCAATGGATATTGGTGAGTTTTCGACATTGTAGAAGGTTGCACTTCTCATCTGCATATACCGTATTTGATAAAATGTTAATAAGTTGAACAAACCCGTTTTTTAATTGTGATTAGTTAGTAAGTTGTATTCGTTTCATTGGCAAATATTTATTGAAATAAGAAATAAAGTCTTCAGCAAAAGCTGTGTACAAAATTAACGGAATGCCATTAAAGGTTTTAATTGCCGAGCGCCGGGACAAAAAAATTTGTTTTTCTGATCAGCATAACGTTGGCCAAGAACTTTCTCACATCTTTGAAAGACCACTTCTTTTACGATTGTCCATCCGTTTGAAATAGTTGCAGTTGTTTGCCTTGCCTGTTTTTCTCAAAACAAAGGAAGGGACTTGATTGCAACAACGATTGTAGTTTCTTTCATCTGTGTCGTGTTCATAATCTCCACTTGAACTGCATGACCCTAATAGATTGTTCAAATTGGCAACAAGTCATCATGGGAGTTATAATGCAAACCATCAATGCTGACACACCCTTTTGGCTTCTTCAAACTTTCCTCTTTCTGCCGATTTGCTTCTAATCACATTGGAAAAATGCGCCTTTATGCTGCTATGTAATGCTGACAGATGTGTTGGAGCGGATCCAAAAAATAACTTGTTTAAAACAGCCTCCAACTAATTGTAAAGCACAACGTGAAAGAAGTGTGGGATCGCTGTTCCCACCCGTTCGCGCCCCATTCCATCCTTGGCCCTGACGATTTCCTTTTTGACATTTAAATCAAGAGTCTTATTCAGCGGGCACGGAACACACGGCGAACTCTTTCCGGTCGTGCGCTGCTTGCCCTTGCATTGCGTAGCGCTGTGTGTTCGTTCTTGAAGTCGACCAAATCCCACGCACCATTCTGTCTAAGCTAAGTGTTCTTCTNCGACGTAATTACGGAGGATGTTGAAACCTGCATTCTTAACTGTTGAGCAACTCATTCACTAAGAGGAACAAAAAGGCTATCCACTGTCGATTTGACGGCATGCTGTGAGAAAAAATAAAAATGTTGCCATTGTTTGAACACTGTGAAAACAGTGAAATTTATTGCACAATAGATGGTGTTTTCATTCTGCAACGAGCTACAATCGCCTTTCTCGCACAAATTCCAAATGAGGTCGCGAACACGAATAGTGTTGCGCGCTTGAGATGCTCAAAAGGATCTGGTAGCGTTTGCATGTGTAAAGTTGAATCACCAACGATAATTCTGAATTATAATCCAAAATGCCACATCTCCAGTTTGTATGATATATCCGTAAACCTGCATCGTAACAATGCTCTATGACGACTGACATTAAGCCTCTAATCAATCTACGAACAAAACACTGTCAGATGCACTTTTGTGTTTTGCCCTGTAACTTACTAACCAGCCTAACTATCCAATAAATTGCATTTTGTAAACATTTATAAAAATTTACTTTTGCTATAATTTATGACTCAATAAATTTACCCCTAGAAAGATTTTACACCTAGGCGTAAATTTACCCCAGGTTAAGAATTGTTGTTTTAGACACTGATATAGAGATAATATTTTGCTAAGATTTTTTCGATTGTTCTCAAACCAGTGTCTGGTTTAAAAACAGTTTGTGTTCTGGTTTTCAATTGGTTTTGTGAGTGGTTTTCAAGTTGTTTATTGCCCGGATGTTAACCGGGGCAGCGTAGGATAAGTAGATTTCCGTGTGTGGACTGTTGTTTCAAACCGGTTTGAGATGCGGTTTTCAACCGGTGTGGGGTCTATAGCTTTTATCTCGTTTGATGTCTGCGTTTTTTATCTGGTTTGGGTTCTGGGGTTTTGAGGAAAAAGAGATTTTGCAACAAAAAATCTTAAATAGCCTACTTTCTTCAAAAAATCTTATATAGCCTGCGTTCTTCAAGAAACACATCAGCAAAACGTACTGTAATTGCAGACGTTGATTGCCACTGCTGTGCAAAAACAAAATATTGTTAGTGGCCTATATGTATGCGATTTCCATGCTCTGGAGAAATGGTATGAAAACATCTTCGTATTTTTGTGAAAACGTGGTCTGGGTTATGAGTTTGTCATTTTTAACACTTCGTAATTGCATTATATTTGATAAGTTGTTAATATTATTGTAGAATTCCAACAACAACGAAAAAGAAGGTTGGATGGAGGTATGTAGAATGATAAGTTTACTTTTATTTAGAGTTAGGCTACTTGCTTTTGCTTCATGTTCTTTTCGTAATCGTTACCAGATTTGAAACGATCCAATACGTTCTAGAATAAGTTAAAAGTAGTAGACAAGAAGTTTGTTCTTACTGATAGGCTTATCTGTGTCACCATCAGTGCTGTCGACCGAGACCTGGATAAAGTTTCGAGAGTGAGATCGATACTGCATCAAAAATCCAAGACTGAGTCCGAAACGTTTATGTGCGGGACCGAGATTTGAAAATTTGTCAGTTTTGCCGAAAATCAGATCTGGATTTGATGAAAGATCCGAATTCAAAATTTTGAAACAGACACAAAGTTGTGAGTCTGAAAACATGACTCCCAGCGACGGATTTACGCATAGGCCAAGTAGACCATGGCCTAGGGCCCCGCGCAACTCTTTCATTTGACGACTCAAGGTTAACTAAAAATTTGCAAAACTTCTCAGAGGCATAACTTCACAATTTACCTTAATGGACGGAAATGCAAATATCTGCTCTAGACTTATCAGTACAGTTAAACACGACAATATTGTGCATATGGGCGTGAGAGAGATTCAGGCCGTCTGTATGAAAGCGGTTACTAAAAAAGAATGAAAAAGAAAAAAACGGTAGACTTACTAAATTGATGTTCCATTTTCCACTGACAAAAGCTCGCAATAATGTAAGACCGCCAGAAACTGCAAAACCCCGATGAAGAGCAAGATTGTCAGTATTGGATCTTAATAGATTTCCGGCAAACAGAGATTGCTTGTTGAAACTCTACATCTTAGAACCCTGGATTGCTTTGGTGGGTTTATCGAACCCTAGTCAAATGCGGTTATAACATGATACCTACGTAAGCACGCGTCGGAGCGCTTTCCACGCTTCAGTAGCTTCACTTTTTTCTGTGACATTTTAAAACGTGCGCTTGCGCTCATCTTTGTTCTTTTCGATATTTCAAAGGGAGTGAGTTCGGGTCACGCAGACCCGACGTAATGGTTAGTGTGAGGTGACTTTCACACGATGAGCCCACGTTATGGTTAGAAGGGGCTGAGCGCCAGGTGGCTGTAAAGAGCTGAAACTCACTCAGCGCATGCTCCTACGGTCGTGCTAGCAGTATACAACAAAAGAAATTCTTGAGGCCCAACATTTTTTTGTTATAAGTGATTCAGTTGAGACATATATGAAATCTACACTACCCCCCTTTTCGTCAAAAATCGTATGATATTAGAGTACAAAGTAACTCTGTTAGTACTCAAACTGCTCAATGAGAGTTATATTTTCAGTGTAGTTTTTGTGATAAACTTTAGTTGAAGGAAAGTATATTTTTCTTATTTTTGAAAACCGGGTTCAGCACACCCGACGTAATGGTTAGTGTGACAAAAATTGAACGAAAGTATTCAAGGGTAAATCAGCTACAGTAGAACGGATTATCGTTAGCTTTACTGGGAAAAACGTGTCTACATCGGGCTTAGCCTACTTCATATGGTTAACTGAAGGTGTTGCGACAATACTTTGCTTCTGTGGAAAACTTGTCTTCATGCTGTATACCATCGGCCTATGGCATAGAGATGAAAACACTATAATTTCTATTGCTTGGAAAATGACAACTTCATAACGGCACAAATTGGTTCATAAAATACGTGGTTACTATTACTATAAAAAAGGAGTTTACGTACAGGTGATCAGATCGACAGCTGGACAATATTTTCGAGGGCGGCAACATAGTCCCGCATGAAAATGTATATATCCGTAAAACAAACCTACTAAAATCTCTAGAAATCGCGGAAATTTAACGAAGAGAACTTATGAACTACACGAAAGAGATATAAATTCCAAGAAAAGATCGCAATGCCATGTGTTCTTTAGAAGAATGTAGGAAAGGCTTTAATTTCTGTTGAAGATCTTAGGGAATTGGAGAACGAAAGTCGGCACAAAAAAGGTATATTTTTGAGAGGGCACTACACATAAGAGGAGCATACTTTCACGCTTTTCAGACAAACGGCCAAATACAGTAGGTCACACTTGTGTGGGGCCCAAAAACTAAGATGGCCTAGGGCCCCGCGCTCCCTAAATCCGTCCCTGATGACTCCAACCACCTTTGACCAGAGATGTCTGGTTTCTACACTGTAACTTGTAGTTACGTCAACGTTCTTTTTTGCAGGTGAAGGAAGACCCCCGAAGCGAATGTCGATGCCGGAATTACGTAAGATGTTATTTTTCATCATTTAGTATGTAATAATATATACTTTTCCTGGAAAAGCCTTTTTGTAGCTACATCAACATCCGGTTGAACAGAATTTATGAATTACAAATCCATGACAAAGTTGAATATCCCCAGAATTGAAATACAATCCGTGTTCATTTCTGCTATGCATGTTGCATCATGTCATATTTTGTGATCCAGATCCAGTCCTCAAATTTTAAACTCAGTCCAAGTACAACCATAGTCCAAAACCAAGTCCAACTAGATTCTAACAAATGAACAAAATATAGCATTGACCCCCCAATTTCGACTGGAGTGGCTGTGCTTCTTGCACTTTTAGCCTTAAACGTCATACAAACAGTTTTGTTGCAGTTGAAAATAATCCCATGCGATTCCCTACTCCGCAGTAGTGCTGTAACAAATGTTACGTGTTAGCTAACAATAGTGTTAAGAATGTGTCTGTAACCCTATGGTTCTGTCTTCAATGCAGT
>JGI24158J21664_10013735_pt1 | contig 10670 bp, 4 predicted proteins | sample Ectturendosymbi3_FD_21664 | JGI IMG/M metagenome (IMG submission 21664)
GAAACTAATGAGCCGGGAGGTTTTGCGCTACGACTGACAGTCTGAGGAGCAAACACAACACACCATTTGCAAAAAGCTCCATTGTAAATATTACTGTGCGCTAAGCATGTAGATTCGTTTAACCGTTGCTTCTGAAAGCTTCGATTTCGAGCACCAACTGCTACAAACGAGAAACCTGAAGGAGGGGACCAGCAATTAAACAATACCTTTCGTCGATCAGTATCAGTCAGGAGAACTCCAACGAAGTTACCAATATCATTTTCACTCCTGAATACTTGACTGGCAGACTCTGAGCACGAGCTAGTGTCATTTCTATCTCTTTTGCAAGTCTCTTTCTCTGGACTAACTCCATTTTCGCTTGCGTTGTACGGCTACAAACATCCATTTGTCTTCGCACTCTTCTGACTATCACGGTACCCGAAATTCGAACTACAGGAGGAACAACTCCAATCATAACGCATTGCGCAACACGTGCAGAGTTTCAACGTCATAGCATGTACGAAGCGGTTTCTCTCAATGCCATTATGACTCATGAATCGCAACGTCTTTATCGAAAAGCGACGTTCAGCGAGGGTTTCCTGTAGTCTTAGGACGATTTGCTTATTGCAATTGAAGTGTAACACTCGTAACGTAACAAGGTAACATATCACTGCACCACTGGTTATAATCGAAATCTTTATATAGCTTTGTATTCATGTGCGGAATTGTTTTGTGTTTTACCAAATGTCAGCAACAAAAGTGTATTTAAGCGATTTCCGTTAAGGGGGGTATCTATCCCCCTCACCCCCCTGCGTGCGCCCCTGTGTCCGCGGGCCACTTGGCCTGCGGGCCTGTAGTTCGAACACGATGATCTAGCTAGTATAACAATGACTATAAAAACAAGAGAGTAAAAATTATTTTGAAGTGCATTTGTTTTCAGATATCCCCAAATTTACTCGAAAACTTGCTGAGTGTCAGTACGCATGTTGTCAAAGCGTTTAAAGTAATTGATGACCAAAGCAATCAGTATCAAGCTGATCTAGCAGACTCTTCAGACCCCAAACCTGTGGACCCTGCTGTTCCCCAACCTGTCGATCCTAAGCCCGTGCAACCTTTGCCATCACCATCACCAAGTGCAGAAGAACTTGAACGATTGAAACAAGAGGAAAAAAGGAAAAGACAAAAAGAAATTCGGATTCGACAAGAAATTGTCAAGACTGTCACGTCGCTCGCTAAAAAAGTCGTCTTAGCAAACTCCTCCAAACCAGTCCTGGAGATCGAAACGGACACAATAAAACTTCAGGTTTTATCATTTAACTGTTTTTTAAATGTTACTGGCACTTAATGAATTGTTATGCAAATAAAATTTATCAAATAAAAACTATGTATTCGTAGACAGCTAGGTTTCATCGCCTAAATGTTTTTAAAAATAGTTGGCACTTACTGCATTGTTCCCCAAACACAATTTCTGAAAAGAAATCTACGAGGTGTAAATTTGTAGACGGTGACAATGAAAGTCGTTTCATTCTGTTGTTTCGTATGCATCTGTTAAGTTTAACTTTGAAGTGATTTAATTTTGATACGGTCAAATATTTCTGTGAAAACGGGACCATTATTTCAAAATACATCAACGCTTTTCTAGATTTTTCTATTCAACATCTTGCTATGAAACACAATTATGACCTCCATTGAAACAAAAAGTAATAATAATATGCACTAGGTATCAGATCAAACTGCTGAGGAAGAACCAGAGGATATTTGGTATGCTCCTGAGATTCGGCCTGAAGATGAAGATGTCGGTGTTTATGCCATCAACATAACAATACCAAAAGTTGCTGTAAAAGAAGCCTGGTTGCAATCAAACAAATCCAAATTACGAACGACCTTTCTTTACTACAAAGGAGGAGAATTATTTCCGTCCGAACACAGAGTTAACTGGGTGAGCACGAAAGCGTATAGCATAGCTGATGATGCTTGTGAAGGAGACTTTTCAAAACGTTTTGGTCTAAAAAAGTCACACAACCGAACAGTTTGATTTATGAAAAAAGAAGACTAAATCTTGATACAAAGTTCGGTCCAAGTTTTTTCTAGATGTACATGTTGTCAATAAAATACTGTACACCAGCAAAAATTTTTGCAAGGTTATATATGTGTCAAATGCTTTCCGGTAAGTTTGAAAAGCAATTTGAATGCTTATGAAGTATTCATGTTGCGTTTGTCCCAAGTTATTCGTGTTTTTTATGACATTTGCACTAACTCACGTAAAAAAACTTTTTTGGCGAAAATGTACTTCTAATTATATTAATAAAAAAAATTCGGAATACGTTTGGTTTAAATCTTGGCACTTCGTTTCCCGCTTTAAGTATTCATAGCTGTAATTGTCTCATTTGCATTTTATTTTTATGTCCCTCATGCGCTCATATGGTTCGTATCAAATTGTTTGGTTTTTGCAATCATTTTATGGCTACATTTCCGGCAAATTAATTCCTTACAAGAACTTCTGGACTAAACCGCTTCCTGGCAAATGCAAAACCATTCACAGTTATATCGGCAAAGTGGTTGCAATTGATTTTTGTACAAAAAGCAATAGCTTTGAATTTATCAGGTCATAATTGTGATGTATTGTGTGAAGTCTTCACTCCAACCCGCAACACACTAGACGACAGCATGCATCGCAGTAACGAAGAACACACAAACACACGAGAGAACACGAGGATTATACGTGTCGGCGTGTCGGTAGCAGAAAAGTATACGCTTGATGGAGCTAATCGCTTTTTTTCAATGAAACACAAGCATAAAGGGCATGCAAATGAATGACGCCATCACGAGTATCGTAATGCAGTGCTATGATGACTTTCAAGTAGATCGATTTATAACAGGGGCGTGGGAGGCTAAACGACCAAGGGTCATTTAGGCTGCAGACCTCCCAAGGACGACGCTACCTATATAGTGTAAAGGAGACAGTTTATAGCAGTAAGTATAAGTCTTTTGCTCTAGATATAAATATTAATATGCGCAATGTCTTTGTATGGTTTATCGAATCAGAATGCGTTGCAGGCAAGATCAAGCCACCATAAAAAATGGTTCAGCATTGTCACACTGAATGGTTCAACATTGTCCACATTGATTGTTGTTTTCACTTATTTAAAAATATTCGTGAAAGCTAGAGAGGAAATGCGTCAAACTAGTTCGACACTCCAGTGGTTTCACAGAATTGAAAGCAGGTTGAGAACAAATCGATCAAAGATGTAGTGCGAAAAAGAAGTCTCACTCGATGTCACGAGTCGAGCATGGAAACGGAAATTCGTTTGCAGTTTGGCAGGCACATTGTTAGCTTTTCTCTTGTAGACTAAAAGCATCCCACTATTTCATGCAAAGGTTTGATGCAACCAAATTTACTGAACGCGAAAAAAGCCAATCGATATAAGATATAACGGCATTACGTCATGATTCACTTAATTCCATTGTAACAGTGTTGAATAATTAAATCAATGCACATGCTTTATGTGCATCAATGAAAAGCACACAAAGTATGTTTCTAGTACTCGAGTACTACACATGTTTTGCATTCTGTTGAACAAAGTGCCAAACACGTTTTATTCTTTTTCTCTAAAAGAATTCTTGACTAGACTCTATTGCACTGTCTTTTATCATTCGAGCACCTGAGTGTAAATGTGGTTTTGGTAAACCAAATTGTCGAGTTTTGATTTTTCTTATATTATATGAATGAACGTAAGTTTAAATTATTGTTAAATTTAGCGGATAGCAGAGAATTTGCATATTGGTACATGAATTTACTCACTTCAAGAAATGTATATATCTCTTAGTTGGAGAATTATTTGCGTTTTATAAATGGTAGTAACTTTGCTAGTCAAACTTTCATTTGCGTATCATTTCATGGCGCGGATTAAGACAACCGATGTTGGCTGCAGATGCCTTAAAGCTGTTGTTACCCATGCAGTGATCTCATACTGTGTTCGTGAGTTTATTAAGCTGTCATACAACATACGCAATGCTTGGGTTATTCATCATAATGTTTAACTTTATACGTTACGCCAACATATTTGGATATAGTACGACACAACTACTTGCAGTGCTCTTTCCAAGTCAAATTTTCATCTAGAATTACACCAAGGTACTTGTAAATCGCAGTTCTTTTAATATAATTAACCTTTGCCTTTATTACAAAGATTCCTGTGTGTACGAGTAGTATATTTGTAATTAAAATATATTTTGGTTTGGAAATGTTTAGTGAGAATATGTTTGCAGTTAGCCAAACCATTTTCTTTGTCATTTCACAATTAATCGAGTTTTGTATTTTCCCAGATTGTTGTCGCTTTGAACAAAAACTGTATTAACTATGAAAATTTTAGTTTTCATAAAAACAGCATTTGGTATAATAAAAAGAAATAATAAAAAGAACAATGGATTTAAAATCGAGCGGTTTGGGCCCCAGAAATAATGAATTTTAAAGATGATGTATTGTTATTCTCTTGAGCGTACTGTTTTTCTGTTGGAGAGATACGACTGCATTAGCTTAAATGCCTTACCGCTTCCACCGCAATGTTTAAGGTTTTTGTCAACAATACGGAGTGATTCACTGAGTCAAATGATTATCTCAGATCTCAGAAAACCGCACAAGATATAAGGTTTTAATCAAGGTTTTGGAGAAGGTTTTTGTACACGTCTGTAATATCCAAGCAGTTGCGGATCCAGACCAGGCTTTTGGGGGGGGTCAAATAGGGGAGCGCCAAAAGTCTTAATTGTGTAAAACCCAAGGTTGTCTGCTAAAATTGTTAGGTAACCAATTGTTGTCGGCTACAATTGTTGTCACTCTCCTCTGGAAAGCTAAAATGACCTTATCTTATATTTTGATGTTAGTTTTTTTTTGTTTTTGCTTTTTTGTGTATTTGCAAGTGTGCGCCGGTGATTTAGGGTTTTAGTAAAGCCATTCACATCTGGATTCACTGTCACTTCTCATGATTTATCCGAGTGTTCGACAGTGGAGGTGGACACCTACAGTGGTCAGTGGGCCCAATTTCAACTAACTTTTCTCTCCCTGGCACAAACCTCTAGTTGCGCCATTGATCACATTACGTGAGATGACCAGCCGTGGAACTAATGTTTAATAGCTAATAGCTTATGTGGCCCACAAACAAAAAAGTTTGACGACCCTGATTTAACCAATAAGGTAGGCTTTTTGCTGTCGGTTGTTGCAATTGCAAACCCGTAGACAGATTTCGCTAACCCCGCCAAATTTGTCTTTTCGTGGCCAGCCTGAGCTGCCTACGGGTTTGCAATTGCAACAAGAGAATCAAAACCATACAGTCATCAGTCGCTGTTGCAACCAGGTGGAGGCGAAAGGTGCAGTCTCCCCTAAAATTTTGGACTGCAAATACTGAACCGTTCAGCAAAAGTTGTCGTGATCGCGTAAAGCCAATTATTCATTCCACCAAGCTTTGCTTAGCCGGGATTTTGCCAAAGTTTCTGCGTTAGAGCTTCGTACCGTGGTTTGCTGAGGCACGTCATGCTACCAAGAAGTAATCGAAACCGACGCTGTGTTTCCCTGTTGAGGTAGTGAGGCAGGGGCGTAACGAGGGGTCAGGCGAGCAAAATTCCCCGGGCGCAAAATCACTGTGGGGCGTCGAATCACTGCAGGGGCGCTGAAATGTCTCAAAAATGTCACAATTGCTTTCTTCAGTACAGTACATTTGCTTCAGAAAGATTGCACGTTCTAATATGGGAGCGCCAAAATTGCGTCTTGCCCCGGTACGCCCCTCCAGTGAGGTGTTGCACAACTGCATCTTCAGGTCATCATAACTGCTTTAGCTAACTGAGCACGCTCCATGTGTTTTTGCCAGATGGCGGAAAATCGTTTGCTAACGTAGATAGCTTTTCACACCCTGCATCATGGTTCAGTCAGGGCATTAGTTCCGACAAGTAACTCATTCGCTGACTTTTATGTTGCAAAATTTCGATGCAGACCTACTTCAGACTATTGGACCGTAGACTACTGGCAACAGTCCTGAAACTATTTTTTTCGTTTTGGAGGCTTCTAAAGTCTTGCGTCAGTTATAAGTTTGCCATATTGCATTCCTATTTTCAGCACTACCCTCCCTTTCAGTGCTGCCATCGGGCATTCAAAATACACTTGTATCAAAACAGACCAATTTTGCACAGCCCAGCAGCAAGTCGAGAATTATGCAAACGAAAACAATCGCATGTGTGAATGTGATCACCTAATCTGATTAAGGCTGGGAGTGGGAATTTCACACGTGGGTAAGAAATAACGTAACAATAGCATTTTTACGAAAAAATTGCATTGTTGATACTTTGCGATAATAGAGGTTGGGTGAAAGGCCGTAAATCGTAAGGTTCAATGAAGTCGAAAACAGTTTAGTTTTGAGTACTTCTGCCTATGTTTCTACTTCGATATTCACCAAAATGGGGCGCATTTGTGTGAAAGGGGCGCCACTAAAGGGGGCGCCACAGCCGTTTGGGAGGGAAATTCCCCAAACTGCCCCCCTTCTAGATCCGCCACTGTATCCAAGGATGTGGAATGTTTATTGCGTAAAACCTATTGTTGCTGTCTCAACAAGTTGTTTTTGGTAAAATAAATGTTCGGTTTTATGTACAACACTTTTTCAAATACTTAACACTTTTTCAAATTTTATAGAAAAATGCAACCCAAAAAAAATATTAAATTGTAGAAAAAATGCAACCCAATTGCTAAAATGGAAAGACTACTTTCTTAGGTCGTATCGTCCGAACTTGGAGAGGATAGTAGTATTAAAAACCTACCTGATCCAGTAGAAGTTCTGCACAATAATGAAAAAACACGGTATGGACGGCAACCATCCTTGACTTTGCTGGTAAGATTCCACTTACTGCTTCATTCGTTGGTTGATTATTATTTCAACCCTTTAAGGATCGCAACAGCCGATATATCATCTCGGACTATTTCAGCCATAACTCGCCAGTCAATAGAGCTAGACAGGTGTTCGAACCACCTGCGGATTCAGCAAGACCTCTAGCGCCGACTGAAACAAATTTTCCGTTTTGTGTTTGGGGTTCTCTGGGAGGGACGTCACAATTGGGGGGTGTTGTTGCGTTTTTTTGACAAACTTCACCCGGCCCTGACCTCCAATCCAGTAGGCAAATTTTTTGACTCAAGTTTTTAATGGAAACTGGTCTATCATCCGAGTTTTTAAAGTCCTTGATTGGCTTTCTAGCATATCTGGAGTCAAAACTAAAGCCTCACAAACCAAGATTTGGTGAAAATTTATATCCCCACAAACGCTAACGTGGGGCATAATACACCCATAACATCTATGGCCATAACACACCAGCAGCTGGAGCTAGAGATCTGTTCAGGCCCTCTAATGACTCGTCAAGTCTTGTAGCTTAGACTGAAAAAAAAATTTAAACTTGGAATATCAGTTATTTTGTTGATGTTTTCACAGTGAGAGGATGTTTATGTATAATTGTTTGCATTTGGATGACATCAGCATTCCCTGGGAGTCGACCAAGACAATTTTGTGGCTCAATTTTTTTTTGTTTTATTCTAGGCTAAACTACGCGTCTTTAGAGGGTATGATGGACTTTCTAGCATTTCTGGTTCAAACGTTATGGCAAAATAAGCGGAGATTAATTAGGGAAATCCCCACTAATACCCTAGGGAATTCTTAGAAGATTTGGGGTCTTTCAGCCATAACGTTGCCACCAGAAACTCTAGGAAGTCGATCAAGGACTCTAAAGACTCATATTACAGCCTAATATCCAAACAAACTTTGAGCCACAACATCAGTTCATTGTGGGACGATGACGATCCAACCCTGACGACATTCACCAAAAGCCCCAAACACAAATCTCAAAAGTTATTTTTCAGTTCAACCTGCAAGACCATGATTCTTTCAAAGGGTTGATTAGGTCTCTAGCATAGGCTTCTGGAGAGTTATCGCGGGTGTAACTAGCCGCTAGTGGGAGACTCATGCTTTTCTACAATTTTTGCATTGCCATAATTCTGGTTTCAGACATGCTGGAAGGTCAAAAAAGGTTTCTAAAGACGCGGATGATAGCCTAGTGTCCAAAATGATCTTGAACCAAAAGAATGGCTGACTGGTTTGGCGCCCAGGGTCAGATAAATTTGGTCAAAAAGTCAAAAAGATGCTTTTTTGTGACGTTATCAAGATAAAACCCCAAACCAAAATCAAATAATTTTTTTTAATTGAAACAACAAGACTTTCTGAATCTGTAGATGGTTTGAACACCTTTCTAGCACTATCGACTGGTGACTTATGGCTGAAGCAGTCCGAGCGATATATCGGCTTTTGCGGTCCTTAAAGTTTCAAATCATAAGCTTCAATGTTCCTGTCGAAATTTATTTTCTTGAAATACTACCGATGTTTGCTGTTATACTAGAAATATGGTAATGAAAATTCATAAAAGAGGAGTAATCTGTTGTGCTTGTCGTGTTTTTTTTTCTTCAAACGAGATCAGAAATTGTTTTAACAGAAAACATTGCAAGGCGGTATTCCCTACCAAAAACCACAGTGCATCTCCTCTAAAGCAGTTGTTTGCTTTAGAAGAATGTTCTTTTTTCATGAGGTCTCATCTTGTTACCGCAGATGTTGAAGATCGGTTTTAAAAGTTTTCATCAATGAATGCAACCACAGTGCATGGTAATTCAACCGATGTCATCTGGGCTGCGGTTTGAATGCAACCAACTTACAAATTTGCACAAATTCTTTTTTGGCACCTTCAGTCATCACACAATAACAATTGCCAGCATTTGATTGTAGAAGTACTTTGCTTTGTTAAGTGTAAAAGCGTGTGAGAAAGCCAAAGAAGTGCTTAAAAACAGTGGCTGAGATTTGTTACAGTTTTGCCTCTTTTTCTCAAGATTTCAGTGTAAATGTGGATACCAACTAAATATTATGTATAGAGATGTACCAACAAAAGTTTGACTTTCAAAAGTTTGCTCGGAAAAGTTAGCGCAATGTTCTTAAGCAGTGGTTCTCAAGCTTTTCGTTTAAGGGGGCCAAATCCAGATTTTCGATCTTGTTAGAGGGCAGCACAAAAGAAATTTTAACACACATCAGTTGACACATTTTGATTTATAGAAGAACAAAGTCTGTTACAGAAAATATTGAAGGTTTTATTGAGAGACCGCTGAGGGCCACACAGAGTGCTTGGGGGCCACATGCCGCTCTCAAAACAATGGATGAGAACCATTGTTCTAAAGGAAGTAAAAGCTGACTTGAATAATTTTTCTCAAACTGGAATGTTGTGTTTGTTCAGGGGCCGAGAGATAATGTTGCGTGCATTTCAAGAGAGGCCTATTTGTTAAGGAATTGTATAAGTTGTTGCAGAAACGCTGATCAGTCTTCCAATTATATTTTTATACTACATTACATGACTTACTGTCCTCAAGTCTCAGCGCAGAAGATAGCCTAAGCGGAATAAAAGTCACCACTTTATTCATTAAGATGTCTCCAGAAGCATTCTAAGTTAAATTAAATATCTTGACAATTTTGACATAGAGAATAAACTCCTCAATACTCTTGGACCTAGGCCAGGGAAACGTAGCATAAAACCGATCAGTAGTCAAACATATCGCAACGCAGCATTGAGCGTTTAAAATGGCGACCGGAAACAACTGGCAATTGTAATGATGCAGTTTAGTGGGCTACCATGTCAGCAGTTATGCTGTTAACAACTTGTGCAATATGTTGCATCGAATGGCGATTAAAACTATTCCAAATCACACATTACAAATGCACAATATAGTAAAGCGCACATTCATTTTTCATTTATACACGTAATATTGAGATATGGCCTAAATCTGTTATAGGTTTGAAGCAGCTTTCAGATACCTTTTCAACGCCATATAAATAAAATCGCAAATTTTGCCATTTCAATAAAAGGGAAAAGATGATCCAAAAAACATCTGGTAAATACGATTGATGTTTAGGGATGTCCAAAGTCGCATAGTTACTTCCGAAGATAACTATCTAACTGACGTAATTTCGCTTGTCAATTGTTTCAAGAAAATGAAATCCTCTTTGGATACCTCAACACGTAAAACACGCTGTGTGTGATTGTGCAACTGGAGCTATACTTTTTAGGAGACTTTTAAAAATAACTGTTCTCTGTGCACATNCATATGAAATATTATTCATTGCTTAAAGTAAAACTCTNAATTTAGGATAAAAATTTGCCTCAGTTTAGAGTTGCGCGACCTTCTAGTAAACGCACATTTTTCGCAAACCCTGATGGCAGCAAAGCATCCCAGTTTTTTTTATTCATTATACCTGAGGTTTATAGTTTGAGTTGTATGCATTTATTGTCGCAGACAAAGTTCACGCGTCAAAAATGCGTTTACTGGGATACCGAACGTTTGGAATGGGCAACAGACGGTTGTGTCTTACAACACACCCATCAACCCCCGCTTTGCAAATGCAACCACCTAACCAGTTTTGCTCTGATAGTGGTAAGTTATTGCGACTTGCAAAAAACTATAGCTGTAAGTCTATTTTAATTATGGGTGCACATTTATAAGCTAGGTTTGCGTTAATATTCGTGTTCTCAAAAATGTAGATGACTGATGAAACGAAATATGCAACGTGATAAACCCTCTTGAAAACCCCAAGTTTCTCAGATAATACAGACAAATTCTTTTTCCTCTCAAT
>JGI24158J21664_10013736_pt1 | contig 10669 bp, 8 predicted proteins | sample Ectturendosymbi3_FD_21664 | JGI IMG/M metagenome (IMG submission 21664)
TACAGCAACGCAAACGGAGGGCAATCAATCAGGGCAAACTTTGTTGTCACAAAATCCAACAGGCGTCAAACTTCAACGGCGATTGATCGTCAAACACGTATTTTAATTCATAGTTGAATTATCACTAATTTTCAAAAACATGCTTGTTTCAAACAATTCGTATGACCTTGCTACAACATATTTGCAAGTTTTTTTTGCATTGGATGTTCTGTTCAGAACTTGTTCTTTCATTTGCTTGCGTTTGTTTAGTCGTAACAGGTCATTTTATCCCTCTTTGAGGTCTTTCAATTTCACGCTCGAACCTCGCATCCACTGAAAAAAGTGCGGCTGGAAAAGTCGGGCTCACTTTACCTAGGTGCCAATGTGTTGGCAGCGTTTCCTCTGACCACAGCCAGGAACTGGCGCTGGTGCAGCCTTGGGTGGTCCCTGAGATCATCAGACACATCAACAAATTTCTGTGCAAGGCCACTCAAGAAAACAAGGGCAGTGGACTTGGCATATACACCAGTGGTCTCGATTGCCACTGGTTGAAAGTGGTTAATTGCTTTGAAGGCCATGTTTTTTTGGCATTTTGCATCCTCAGCTTTTGTAGCTGCAAAACCAGCTTGTCTGGTACTAGTGTCTTTGTAGTTGCCCTGTTGTCATATATCACGAAAGTGTGACAGTGGGTGGGAGTATTTGACCATTTCACCACTAATGATGGTTTCAGAAATCAGTGCCTATGCAAAAAATACACTACAGCGTGTGATAAGTGACAATGCAGTTGGGGAATTTTAATTTAGGAATCCTTGCCATAACCATGAGAGTGGTGGACTAATGATGTGGGCAAAAGTGCAAGACACATGGCAAAAACCATGTTCTAGAAACAAACTATAAAGAAGTAACAGTGTAGCAAAAAGTCTTATAATGATAGGATTCGACATGTTAGAAGTAATGTACAGTGCTGTAGTACAGTAGAATATCTATTTGCGTTGTGCAGATTTCTAGCCCAGCCACCACTTGCATAGGCCAACATCTCACATTTTGGAGCCATCTTGAACAAAGTTGGATGTTTGCCCTGATAGTTGGAGCTTTAAAGATAACCTATATTATAACTGTTTTGCAGTTCTATTGCTTACGTTAAATTTGAACAGGATTTTTTAGTTATGTGCGATGTTCATCTTGTTAATTTTTTGTAGCATTTGCTTCCACCTTCATGTTAATCATAAAGTTAGTGGCTTAGTTTGGCACAGTCATAGTTCAGAGTTTTGTCTGAGCACATGCTTAGAGTACGATTCAATATTTGTGAACAGGTGATCAGCTCCTGACTTTGGAGACTTAAAATGAGTCTTTTGACAAAAGTTTTGTAAAAATTGAAAGTAAATGCTCAATTGAAATAATTGTCAGATATCTGGTTAATTATTGAGGCTTGACCTTTAACTAGTGTTTTAATAGTTACCACTTTTGTAACTAAATTACTCGTACGGTAAATGCACAGTTTTAATATTTTCATCAATGATTTCACATTACCTTGCCAGCAAGTAAAAAAAACAGTTTTGTCAAACAGTTTTGTAATTGGAGTTTGACCTGTACATAGTTTGAAGGTGTTTCAACTTTTGTCTGACGTTAATTGGTGTCAGACATGGGGCAATTACAGCACAAATATAATCGATTGTGATTACATGCCACATGCTCGATTGCGATTGTGAATAAACAAAATAACAATGTAATCGATTACGATTACATTAAAAGTAATCATGATTACAATCGTGATTACATTTGTTTTGAAACATTCTCAAAAAGAAAACAAAAACCCATGTGCAAGCTTTCATGTAAGTATATTTTCAGACAACATATGATATGAATGAATGCAATAAACGAAATTGCTAATCTGTAAGGATTAAACACCGGTAAAAAGAAAAATCACATCTATTGTTGACTGAGATGTTTGTGTAGACAACAAACCAGTTGCGTCATAGAAGTTTGAGCCAGGGGGAAAAACTTAGCTGATAGAAACCACTGGCCACTTTGGGGGGCCCACTAGCTAACAATCAGAAAAAAAGCTTGAGAAATGATGATGAATCCGGATGTTAATGGCTATACTAAAACCATAAATCAAAGGAAAATACTCTACGGAGTATTGCTCACTTTAAATCAGCTTTAATGTGGTGTTGAAGTTAGAATTATCTCCCAAAAATTTTTTTCTGTATGCAATGCTGTTACTAAAGTAACTTTGGCAATTTTGTAGTTAGTGTTTTTCATTGACCTGTCAACTGTATCATGCTTGAGTACAGAATATCAAGTTTTTAAAACCTTAAATTCATAAAGAAAACAATATTTTTACTTTTTAATTTTGTCATAAAATTTTTGAAAGAGATTCTGGAACAACAATTAATTACATATATGTCTGAAGTTGGGCTGTTGCAACATTTTTTTGCGGCCCGTGGATACTGGATAGTATGTTGTTCAGGCCTGCCCTAATGTGTCAGCAGATGCAGAGACTCACCAATTCCCATGCAGTGTTATATATTGTGGCTGTGTAGTATGCATTGCATGGTAGCTGAAGTGGTGAAGGTTCCTCATGGTGGCATTTTGATTGCACGTAACTTTGTAAATACTCACAATCGCTTTCGTGCATACCTTCATTGTTATTGTATCATAGTCAGTCTGCCAACATGTTTTTTTCCACTATTTTCCAAACTGGTGTTCAATTAGAATTTGACGGAAATTCGGTTTAGTATTGTGAAAATTACATTTTAGCATAAATTTAATGATGTTTTTAGTGAATTTTGTGTTATATCTGTAATTATGTGGTGTCAGTATGTTAAAAAATTTTTCTGGGGTTATAGCGAATTTTCTTGGCTTGATGGCATTATCTAACTGTAAGAATTTTGATCAACTGTCTATAAAAAATGTGTTTTCACAGCTATGAATCAGGCAGTGTGATTTTAACAGAGTATATATTTTTCTTCTGAGTAGGCATCTTCACTCTTCAGCTTTCATTCAAATACAGTCTATTAGTTTTGTTAGAAATCTGAATCTATAAGAAATCTAGAATATTGTCAGAAAACTTCTGTAGTCTCTACTGTTAAAAATAGTGTGCAAAAACATTGTTATATTTTTTGTTCCAAGTAGCCTATACCAAGTAAAAAATTCAATAAACAATGCATTGCATCAACTTAAAATGTAGGTGGTGAAGTTGGACTGTCTTTGTTGTACTTTCACTAATTTAGTAATACAGTATTTATGACTTGTAATGTTAGCACCATGCTAGGCACCTAGCAGTTCGGGTTTTAATGTACCTGTTGATTGTTGCAATTTGTGTTGTTTTATTCTGCTGTTTGTCACCTGTAGACTTTTCCCCATATTGTATTACATATTCAGATTATCAGTGGCTTAGTGTCAGCATTGTAGCTTACTTTACATTTGATTTTAAGATTAAAGCTGTTGACTTGTCCTAGCCATGTAGCTTACACTAACCCTTGCACAATAATCTTTGTCCAGATTTTTTTCATTGATACTTTTTAGCTTAGCTTTTTTATTATTGAGTGTCTGTGATTAGTCAGCAATGAGTAAATCAGAAACAACCAGTGAGAAGCTGGAAGCAGATTCGAAGTCATCATCTGAGGTTAGACATATACACTTGTTAGTCTATATGCTAACATTTTATGTAAGATTTTTCTTGGGCTTTAGCCACTGTTCAACATTACCACATGGTAGCTAAAATGAAAGATTGATCACCATTAGCCCATAACTGGAAGCATTGTCCATTGTTTTGTTATACACCGTGTGACCTCAATTGTGGTGAGTGACAGCATGGTGAAAGAGAGCAGTTATTGCTACTTGCTTTCATGTTCTTTTAAATGGTTGGGTTGGTTTGTTATGTGCATAGCCCAACGGAGGCCACAGTGTGCAACATAGCTTTGCATTTGCAGTGTGTTCACTGCTGCAAGCAGTCTTAGAGCTTGCTAGATGCAAAAAGGTTGTGATAACCCAGGCAGAGTTCCATTTTGCTGGGTGTGCGCATTCTCTGCCATGCCCAAATCCTTGTAGATCAAAGCACTTGGTCCACCGAAAGGTGACTGGTTGTGACCCAGCATTCTCTGCAAAACTCTGTTCATCATTTGGCAGCTCTTTCCCATGTATACACAACACTTTGATCTGAATCTGGTATGTGATAGAGATTATCCATTGGTCAAGGGCCAATGATTCAACAATCTTCCATTTTTTCAGTGCCCTGGTGTCTTTGCAATGATTTCTTGTTCATGTTGTAAAATCCTACTTAAAGCTAAGTAAACTCAACTCACCTGTGTTGTAAGTCACAAATAGAGCTCCTTTTGATAAAAAGAACGTTATTTGTCATTGATGAGTCTAGTTTGGAAAACCATGCATGGCACAGAGCTTAGAGATTAGAAATCAGGTGCTATAAACACCTTCGCTGCTGGGTTAATTCAAGCAGTTCGCGTGAAATCAAGCTGTTCGCAAGTGTCTTTGCATGGACTTAACTCTGGCGCTGAATGCGCTAGAGAGCTGTTCAAACCCACAAAAGACTCGGCAAGTCTTTGAGTCTGCAATGAAAAAAAATTTTTTGGTTCGGGTTGTTTTGTGAGTGACGTCATAAGTGAATACTTTTAGGCTTCTTTGGCCACTTCATCTAGCCCTGGGCCCAAACCGGGAGATGGTAGTATTTCGCTCTTAGAAAATTTTTATTGGAAACTAGGCTAAAATCTGAGTCTTTTCATAGTTTGGATGACTTGTTGGGGTCTTGGATTCAAAAGTTATGATCTCAAATAAACAAAGTATTTGATTAATGCCATAATTACATAAGTAATTAATTTCTTTATTTTAGATCATAACTTTAGAACCATTCTAAAAAGTTGATCAAAAGCTCAGAAGACTCAGATTCTAGCCTAGTTTCAAATGAAAACTTCAGCAAAATACTTCTGTCTAGCGGTTGGGCCCTAGGGCAGGTAACATGAGCCAAAATGGCGAAAAACCTACCTCACTCATGATGTCACTCATAAAAAAAAACATTTTTTTTTCATTGCAGCCTTTAAGCCGTGCTGAGTCTTATGATGGTTTGAACAGCTCTTTAGCGCAATCGACGGAGGATCTATGCAGTTGGTAAAGCAATCGAAAACTGCTTGTTTTAGGCTGATTTCAAAGTATGAATATATCGCAACCTGACAGCCATTGTGTTAAATGCTCGGCTGATTAGGTCACTTAAATCTTCGTAAATCTGCAATTTGTTTTACTGGTAGTTCTAAAATATGTTGATTTCATTTCAGGTAAATGGTCGCACAACTAATAAAAGTGAAAAAAATGACAAAGACTCCAAGTCATCAAAAAGGAAAAGGCAGTCACGCTCACGAAGTCGCAAGCGTTCTAGATCTAGAGGCAAAAGTCGTCGATCAAGGTCTAGGCGAAGGTCACCAAGACATAGAAGGTATAGTGGACTTTTGTGCTGTTTGGTGTTTGTGTATTTCTGCGGAAAAAAGTGTGGCTTATTAGTGATAATTTGCCACAAGGCAAAGCAACTAAATGTAAGTAACTATTCTCCACATGTGAGACAAGCAAGGTATCTATTAAAAAAATTTTGAGAGGAAATTGGTCTCACGTGCGAATTGATTACTATTTTACTAAGAAATTGATTATGCTTCTGTTGCACATTTTTATTCACTCTAAATTGCAAGCAAAAAGCTCACAGGTGAAATGATGAAACACTAAGCAAGATTTAAAAAATCATGCCAACTGTGGTTTGAAACACACGCTGAAACAGGTTTGAGCGTTAATGGGTTGTTGCAGAAACTAGGAATGTATGATATGTTATTGAAGTTACTTCACTCCACAGGTGAAACAAGCAAGGAATCAATCACAAATTTTTAATAGGAAATTGATTTCACCTAACACTACACATTATCAGTCCTTACATCTTATTAAAATTTGAATAATTGATTTCCTATTAAAAATTTGTGATTGGATCCTTGCTTGTTTCACCTGTGAAGTGAAGTAAATGAATACAGATATGTGCAAGTTTGAATCATTGCAAAAAGATGAAAGCAGAGCCCACCGACTGGCTGATTTCTCTAAAACCTATAGAAAACCTAGAGCTTTTACTTGTCTATGAAATACTATTAACACATGAGTTATATTTTGGGGCTATTTCAGCAGAAAAAGTTTAAAATCTACTCAGGTCATTTGTCCATAGCTTTGCTTATGGTGATATTTCTTGCTTGACAGAAGCTAATTTACTATAAGGTATACTTGATTTCACTTGAAGCAATCTCAAACCATTGCTGTTTTCATGCTACCAGTCCATCAGGCCTTCACACCTGCAACAAACTGATGTTTACAATGAGATTTCTAGCTTTCAACATTCAGTTAATTTAGAAGACATAATTTTGTAAGGAAGAACTAGGGTTTACAATTCGATAGAGGCTATATTGTTTTCCTCTCCAGATGCAGAAGCCTGGGTAATAACCAAGCATCACATATGTTGTATCACAGCTTAATAAACTCACGGGCACAGTATGGGATTATTGCTGGTGAAGAGCAGCTTCATGTCATCTACACCCAAAATTGGTTGTTTTAAACTGTGCCATGAGATGCTTCAAGCAAAAATGAACTTTTGACTAGCAAAGTTACTAACGTTTATGAAAGGCAGAAAATTCTCCAACCAAAGGATATTTACAATCTTGAAATGAGCAAATTCACGTACAAATATGCTAACTCTCAGCTACCTGCTTGGTTTAACAATCATTTTAAACTCATTACAGGTGTTCATCCGTATAATACAAGGCAAATTCAAAACTCAAACAATTTGCTTTACCAAAAGCACGTTCAAACGGACACCTGTAAATAGCACAAGATCGCTTACATTGCTGAGATCATTAAGATTGCTGAGATCACTAAGATTGCTAAGATTGCTAAGATCACTAAGATCACTAAGATTGCTAAGATCGCTAAGATTGCTAAGATCATTAAGATTTAAGATCACCAAGAGCACTAAGATCGCCGTGATTCGCCAAGCGATCTTAGCAATCTTAGTGATCTTGGCGATCTTAGTGATCTTGTGGTATTTACAGGTGTCCCGTTCAAACTCAGGTATTACAATGATAAAATGTGAAACAATAGAAATCTGGTCAGTTATTCCTTCAGAAATAAAAAGTAAAACATGTTTTGCACTTCTGCAAAATATAACAAATATGTATTACCTAGCTATTAGAAACATACTTTCTGTTCTTTTGATTGTTGTACATAAACCAGGTGCATTGAATTAATTAGTTAACGCTGTGGGGACTAAGGTCATAGGTATGTCACAGAGATACCTACTACTTGAGGGGTCAACCTAGTTGTTGCAGGAGCACAGGTTGGTCTCCCAACTAAGAAACCTGATGTCTTGAAGTTGCCAAGCCAAAGCAAGGCAAAATAAAAAATTGTCACCACTTTGTTTGCTAATAACTCTCCAGTAGTACTCTGAGTTGACTGCTTCTTTCAATTATATTCAGATATACAACAAAAACTCCGATGCACTTGAGCATGAAGTCAGAAACATGTAATGTTAAAATGGTTCAATATAGAATCAGAATAGAATGACGATGAACAAAAGTGTTGGGCGTTCGAATGCGCCACAGGAAACAGCAACAGACTGTGGTTATGTAGGTTTGCAGGCTGTTGTGTCGACAGTCGGATTGTTTGCAAACAAGTACATCGCATTGAATCATGAATGGGATGTTATATACTGGGTGTTACGCAGTAAGAATGCACAAAACATTAAAGCACTAATGTGTCCACTATAACGCTGTTACAGTGGAAATAGTAAACTCATGAAGTATCTCTGTAATATCTTACAAAATACAAAGTTTGTTTTTTGTTGCATTCACTAAAATTGGTCGCATCTAACCCTTGTATGAAGTAGTGGGATGCTTTTAGTCTACAAGGGCAAAGCAAGCAATGTGCCTACCTCTGCAAATGAATTTACGCTCCCATACATACATCGACTGTGAATTATTTTCTGCAATGCATGTTTGGATGCCCAGTTCTCAAACTGCTTAAATCCTGTGACAATGTTGCAGTGCTGCACTAGTTTATAACCTTTGATGCATTTCCTCTCTAGCTTTCAAGAATATTTTTAAATAAATGTGAAAACAGCAAATGTTCAATGTGACAACTTTAAACCATTTTCTTGTTGTGGCTTGACCTTGCCTGCAACACATTTTGCTTCAATAAACCATAAAACTACATTGTACATATTACCCAGAGCAAACGACTTTTTGTAACTGTTATTGACTGTTCCCAATACAGTTGTACACTTTAAGTGGCTTCGTCCTTGGGAGGACTGCACTCTAAATGACCCCAGCTCCTTCACAGCCTCCCAGTCATGCACTTCATAAATCGGTGTACTTGGAAGTCATTGCAGTGCTACATTATAATAATCATGATGGCCTCATTCATGCGTGTGCCCTTCATGCTTGTGTTTTATCGAAGTAAATGTATTAGCACCATCAAGTGTACACTTTTCTACTACCACCACATATATATCCTCTCATTCTTTCATGTATTTGCATTTTTGTTGTTACTGCAATGCATGTTTTAAGTCTAGTGCATTGCGTGTGGGAGTGAAGACATTACACAATACAATATTAGCATGGTTTTATGAGTAGTGTCATTGTTGTAGGGAAAAACAATCTGTTGGTAATGTGTGAATAGTGAATGATTTTAGGTGTGGTGACCACAAGTCATGTTTTGTTGGGGGAGACCTAGTTTTTTTGGTTTGTTGCTCTATTATCACAGACTGACTGCAGGCAACAAAAAGTAAAGTTGCCAAAGATGATGATTGAAATTCACCGTGAAAATTGCTGTCCTCCTCTATGCCAGGTTGTTACACCTATTTCTTTAATGTATTCAAACAGTGCATTCAAGCATCTTCACAACTGATGAAAAAACAAATGACCTGATATAAAAGGAAAAATTTTAGTTTATTTGATATGCATGTGTATAAGTTACAAATTATTTCATTAATCTTAGTGGTGATTATGTTAATGACTGGGTATAGTCTCATGGTATAGTTTCTTTTATGTCCTCATCCAAAACTTCATTCAAAAATGTAGTCTCTGTTTGTTTATCAGGTCTAGTTTTCCTGCTGTAATATACCCAATGAAGAAAAATGAGTTGCACTGTAATATCAAAGTGATTGGTTGTTATTGTAATAGCAATGACATGTTGCAGAAACACAAAATGCAAATATTTTATGTGTGTGTGATCAGTCAACAAACAGTGAACTTACCTTTCAATGTCATCAAATCCTCAGCCAAAATTTTTCGCTTAGATGATCTCCAAGAATGGGGGACAAGATCATTGTCCCATATAATGGACCAACAGTAGTCAACTAGCATGGTGGTGTCCCACGTCCTTTGATATTGCACTACATTTCACTGATACACTGATGGAACTGGCCCCTTGATCAACACTCAGATCTCTAAGGTTTTCTATGAAGTGATCCAGGTGGCTGTGTAGGAAAGAGCTTGATGCTGATGTTATCACAAATGTCTTGAAGACTGCTCAGTTACATTGCTACAATTTCTCTGTAGTTAGGTACTTTTCTATTTCCCAAAAACGTTTTAACAATTTGCACAAAAGCACTCCAGGCTATAATTCTTTTTCATTCATGGAAGTTGGAAAGCTGTGGCCATTTATTAATTTTCAGATCTGAGGCTGTCAAAAGTACAAAAATTTTACTACTCTATTGTTGACGCTGGAAATTTGGTGCAAATGTATTTGAAAAAGACACCATCCTTGTCAAGTGATACAAATCGTTTCATGATACCATGCTTGATATTAACACTTTGGCTGCCAGTCTACGAATATGTCATACTTGGAAATCGGCCTAAAATCAAGCGTATTTCAGTTGTCTTACCAACCACATAGCTCTTTAGCAGATTGCGCTAGAGTGCTGTACAAACCCTCAAAAGACTTGACAAGTCTTTGAGTCTGCAATGAAAAAACTTTTCGGGTTTTGGGATTTTTCTGTGAGTATCCAACCAGTTATCAAGCAGAAATCCAACCACTTCCCAAGGAGATCTCCAACCAATTTCAGATTTGACACAAAAATGATCCACAATTTGTTTTCATAGTATCAAAGTTTTTTTCCAGTACGAAGTTAATCTCATTGTGTTTTTACTTGAGTGCTAATGAGTTCCCAAGAGGAGTAGATCCAAAAGTGTTGCAATTTTGCAGAAGAACACATTTCAAAATTCGTTTTGAGCTGCCAATAAGAAGTCACCAACATTTAGGATCATATTCTGTGACACCAAGCTTCTTCAAACGGCCTTCAACATTGTTGCAATACACATTCTCCTTAGATGCAATATGGCATGAATTTGTGACATTTCTGGTAAAAGTATGTACTTTCCACGATGGGTGTAAGCAAGGAATCGATCAGCAAATTTTTAATAGGAAATCGATTTCACGTAAAATTACGAATTTTTTCAGCCATTAGCATTAACTAGTTAGATGTTTCAGTTATTTGTTTATTTGAGTAAACGTCTTTTTAATTTTTGAGTAAACACTTATTTCATGAGTCAGTTTTGTGTCGCCACTAGTATTCTTGACGTCAGTTAGTTTGTTAAGATGTTATGATTTATGAGCTTGTATTACGAAATTTTAATTGTAGTCTTGAGTTTGTTTTTTC
>JGI24158J21664_10013737_pt1 | contig 10669 bp, 9 predicted proteins | sample Ectturendosymbi3_FD_21664 | JGI IMG/M metagenome (IMG submission 21664)
GTTTGGATCGCCTCTGCGCGACCCATTTTTTGACCCTTCTCCACCCTTCTTTGGGTTTTGATTCATACTTTGGAAACCACTGGGCTAGATCAACAAACCAACCGTTGTGTTATGTTGCGGCGACAAGTAAATATAAAAAGCGCAATCACAATGACGGCCACGATGTCTCATTGCTCAACTACAATATTGGCTGAAAAAAGCATACTGTTAAGAGTATAGCATCAAGATCTTCACAAACGCTTTCGCAAGAAAGTTTTACGATAAAATGGTGGCTTTCATTCGAAGTAGAAACTTGGAAATTTACTAAAAATAAACTTTTAAAACTTGTCAATTCAAGGAAAACAGACTTTCTATTTGCCGTCTTAAATCTGAATAGAATTATTCAGAAAAAGCGCCAGAAAAAGGCACATTTTATGGATGATGCTTAAAAACAAGGGGCATTATGCTATATATTTAAATGCTAAGACTTGGTTGTTGTTTGCCCCCCCCCCCCTTATCAAAATTTCTGGCTACGCGCCTGCGTGCAGCTGAAAGGGCCGCGAGCGGTGCTGCCACCAACTTGCCACCAGCACAGCGTCAAAAGCGAGAGTGGTGCCTGCGCCCCGACCCGGAGCAAGCGGAGATGGGCCTTACTGACCATTCGTGACACTCCACAAAGTGTGCCAAAGCGAGTACAGTTAAACCGAACCTGATTTAGGATTTCTATCGTTACTCGGCGGCTTGTGATCCGGCATGTTCATTGCGCAATAGGCGTTCACTGGCACGAAACAGCAGAAATCAAGCAAACACAGATCTGCAGTTCGGCACAAAACCATGCATTGCTGTTTTACAGGAAAACCATCCAGGGCCTGATTTTATTTTGCGCAGTTGTTTCCACTGCTAACGTCATTACTTGATAAAGTGTTCTGGAAGTCGACGAGTGTAAAAGAGTTGTAATATTTTTAATCGCTCTGCTTTACTTCACTGCAACAATGAAAAGGTCCGCGACAAACATTGCAACGGAACTTAACATTCATCTTTTTACGACAGCATTATACTAAGCCAGGCAAGCCTGGGCACCTGCGCGATCACCTTTTCTGGAACCACCTGCGCAGCAACTGCCATTAATTTCTCATTTCAGTCGTTCACTATGACCCTGCTCCAGCTGAATTCTGCTGTGGGCCTTGTGTGCTGGGCTGAGGGATTTAAAACAAATGGTGACACAGTAACTTTTAAAAGCATTCCTACCATCAAAGAATCTGCCGCCATGCGGTTTCAACAGAGGGTATATTTCGCTTACAAAGTAGACATTGTTATCCTCACCTCTGCGTGACATAGAAAACGAACGTTTATGCCTTCAAAAATCCAAGCAAAGCTTACAAGAGTTTATTGATGTTGTTGGCTGCGTTGCAAAATAGGTATTGAACTTGAATTTAAAGTGTTAATCCTCTGTAAGCAGCTCTGTGCCAAAAAGAGCTGCCCTGCAGTCACTGCAAGGCAGACGTCAACATAACCTTACTCAAAACAATCAAGATAGTTTTTTTCAACCACCTTCTTTCACTGGCATGCCTGCATATGCCCCTTAATCTCGCATGAGTTGATTTCCCAGGCATATCTTTAACACTGATCCGATCTGTTTTAATATATTTTCCAATTGCCTAAACAGGCTTTACCCAATAATGGGGAAATTACTTGTTCCAATTATTTTCATCTTTCACCGTAAATCAGTGCTTTTCAAAAGTTTTGGATGTGGGTCCGTGGGACCTGTTCTAAATACGCCGCTCACCCTTTTACAAGTCTTTCCATTCTCCGTATGATATTTGCAAAAACACACCACTCGTATGCATTGTTCAACATCCTACAGCTGCGGTAGATCGCTACTTTGTCAATGACAATTCTAAAAACTTTGCACCCAGAGTAGCATTTAATATTACCACTATCTGTGAATATAAAGCTAATTTTCGCTACATACAAATCTCTTTTTGCTCTTTTTTCGACAAAGTAAAACTGAGTTGAAACCAGGCCTGACGCGCGGCAGAACGTAACAATGTTTTCAAATTTGTCTGTGAAAACAATACTGAAAACAAAACTGCACCGTGAAATCGAATAAGCGGCAAGGTTGCTTCCTGCTTCAGATTTATCCAATAAGGAAACGAACGGGGAAGTCACGTAGCCCATTTTTCGATACACGGTAATTTTGACCATTTACGCATGCCTGCAACTTCGAAAAGTCACAAACAGAAATAAAGTACTGTTGCAATACCAGACTGCGTAGCGGTTCAGCGAAAAAAAGTTACGACGCAGCAACACAATCTCCTGCCCTGCTTTTGCTTGAGGTTTGCTTGCGAACATAAGAAGCCTGGCACCGTGCTTCATGCAAAACTGACGTCACACCACGCACTGGCGCATTTCCTTCCTGCTGCTTATCAACCGTGACAGTCACGTGACTTGACAATACGCAATAAGATCACCCTGGACCGAAACTCTATCCACCTCGCAGAAAGGCTCATTCACCATACGTTTTACTTCAACATACTTTGCATGGCATGATAAAACTGAGACACTCATGAAAAGTAGGACTCTCTCAAATACCGCAACACACTCCCAAATTTAATGTGGTCAAAAAACATATCGGTCCCTACTTCCTACAGTCACTTAGGTATAACATTTTGAGCACGGCGAGAGACTCACGTAGAAATCAAATCAGAACCTAATGCTTTGCAACTCTTTATTTTCTCCTAAAATGTGGGATTGTATTTCCATCATGCTAGGGATGGACAGTTCGAGCAAGGATGCGTTTGTTTCACGCAGACAACAGATGATATTTGTAACAAAATTAATCAAGTTGCTTGACACTGATTTGTTGCCCTGTGGAAGCAAGACAGGGCAAACAACAATTTTACCTGATAGAATTGTAACGAAGACCGGATCATGACAGCTAATTTCATGCTGCTCCTAATATGGCATTTTCCGCTGTTGCCCGATACATAAGGCAGCGCATGCGGGCAGTTGTCAAAGTATACTACAAGGCAGTTGAGTATACTATAAGGCAATTGAACAGCCACTCCAGGCGTTTTGCGTAAAAAGGTCAGTTACGGATTTGCTGGCATGTTCTGTGGTCACGAACGTCCATTCATGACGTACAACAGGATTGACTGAGAAAGAGAGAAGCAAACGAAAAGGGAACAGAGAGACCAAAAAAGAGAAAAAACGACTGATAAGTGGCCTATTTTCTTCTTTTTACCTAATCTGATTTTCGAAGCTTATCGCACAGCTTTTGGCCAGGGTTGCCAGATGGTGCCAAATTTGGCAAATACTGCCAAAAATCACTGTTTTCCAAAAGATTTGCCAATTGNTTTGGCAATATTTTTTATTGCCAAAATTTTGCCATTTTTGAAATACCAGTTGTGACTATTAATATTAACAAAATCAGGGTTTTTTTTAAGGAAAATGTTAGGTACCCGGTATGGACCTGNAGGGACCCGAGTTTCTCTGATTTTAGGGACCCGATGATAATTTTCTTTGATTCTATGGACCCGATTTTTAATTCTAGGGACCCGAAAAACACCTTAAAAAAAACCTGACAAAATTGATCAAATTGATACCAAAACTTAGGTATCCGGACAACTACCACCTGGACAAGTGCCACCCGGANAACTGCCGCCGGACAACTGCCACCCGGACAACTGTCACCTAGCACAACTGCCACCCCAGGGGTAGGGAACATGTTCCCACACTTTTTTCATGTTTTTCTTTGCAGTGCGATGAAAGTGAATATATCATTAAAATCTGATTCAAAAATTAGTTTGAAGTGTTGTTGAAATCGCTAGTTTTTATGTGTGTTTCTACACTTCTTTTTTGGATATTGCGTTTAACGCATCACATACAAGCTATCAAATTCAGTTTGGTAAATCGCGTTGCGGCACGTAAAGGACTTCTCGTGGCAGAGGTCTTGAGAACCTCTGGTTGTTACCATAATATTGCTTCAGCATACTTCCGGAAAAGTGAGCTGAAACGTTACTGTTGCTGTCATTTAACTCACAAATCAAAAGCTAAGGGAAACTAATGCACACAAGGTAAAACGAAAGGAAGAAGACCAGGCGTTTTACGAGTGCGTGGTTTGAATGCGATAATGTGCATGAAAGAGTTTTCTGTGAAAAATTTGAAAATGTCCATATAAAATTAAGTTTTGCACTGACTTAGGAATGTTTGTGAAGATGTAATGATACCGACACGACATTCTTCACCCAAAAGGTTCAAAGTTGAACTTACGTTTCTTTAGAGTGGTCAAGGATGAAATTTCTGTTATACACTACATCTTTGTGGGGTTCNAATACCTTTAATGGCAATAAACGCAAAAAATCAATATGTCTTGGGTGGCGGTTTCCCGGGTGGCGATGGTTCNAGGTGACAGTTGTCCAGGTGGCTATTGTCCTGGAACCCAAAACTTTAGACAGTTCAGCTAAGATATTGNGGTAATATGTCTGAATATCATTTACTGCTTGAAGAATTGCTGTAATTGTTGTAGTGTTTCATTTGATTAACAACCAATCACAACTGCAAATTTTTTTTTTAATTGACCTGCTGTTACTGTGTTTCAGGTCTCCCTGTGCTTAGGTTTGTGTGCATTGATTTAAAGCAATGGTTCTGTGAATAACGACCAAAACTGAAATATATCGCTTCCAGTTTTCAACTAGGCCTGAAATATTACTTTAAAGTTTCAACTATGAATCACAAGGGATCATTTTGCAGCCAAGAATCAGGGTCTATGATCTAAAACTAAACAGAGGATATATTTCGCCTACTGAGCACGCATGTTGATTCCCAAGAAACAGACCTTTGCTTAAGTGTCAAACTTTAAACATTTAAAAGAATGGAAAAAATACGAATTGCAAAAGCTATGAAGTCACAATTGCCAAAAAATCACCATTTTTAATGAATAATCAATATTGCCAAAAATATTGCCATTTCCAAACATTTTTAGCCAAAAATTTGCCATAATTAGACAAACACTTGCCATATTTTCTGCCAAGCATTTGGCAACCTGTTTTTGGCTGTTGGAGCAACAATATGGTGGCGTTGCTTTTAGTTGAGGTATGGAAGGCACGAGTAAAATCTGCCCAGGAATCCAACACGCAAATATTATCACCATCTGCTTTCATCCAAGGGTCAAATTCAAATCTTACACTGGCAGTGCACTGCAGTGCAAAAAAAGCGACCGACTAAAACAATAAGACCCCTTTTTCTAAGCTGATGATGTCTACTTCCTAGGCCTGGGTTTCTCAACCGGGGCCCTCGGCCTCCCTTGGGGTCCGCGGAGCGGTTCTCCGGGGGCCACGAGCAGAGGTCTTTAGTAAATAGCTCTGCCGTTACATTGCAAAACCCTATTGATGAGCAGGGGGCGACAAGTGTTGACAGTCTTTGCAAGGGGGCCACAAACCATGAACGTTTGAGTGTCCTAGGTGTCCTGGGCGTAGTATGTAATCTGTAAGATCTTAATGTCTGATTCTTTGCTGGGAAAGGATTCCGTTCGATAGACACCCTTCCACAACATTTGTTTTTCAAAAAGAAGCATATTACTTTGAAGTAAAACTTTCCTTCTAAACCTGTAGTATACCAGTACAAAAATTAGAACATTCAATTAAGCTAACATCACCCCAAGCCCCGGCCCGCAACCATGGAGGGGACAATCGGGCAATTGCTCCCGCGAAAGTTTCAAAAACACGTTTAAACAGTTGTGAGACACAACATCAGGTTTCAATCCTTACTTCCCCACCAACATCTCAGCTGGTTGCGATGCTGCCTCAAGGTCACAGAAACTAACCAATATTACCATTCGCGAACCTTTTAAGTTTGTGGCCTTTCGTAGGCTAGAGGCAAGAAGTATCAAAAAGTATTGTTTAAACTAACAAGGTGATGGGCCAGCCAAGCTCAAAGACTCGTTACTTACTTTTATTTTTTTGTGATCAAGATGTTTCGAGCTAGTTTTTTAAATATTTTTGTATGTTTTTTACAAACAGCTTTCAATTTTTTTGCTTTAGATACAGTCTTCCATGACCTTTGAATTTTTTTTTAAAGAAATATCGACTATGATGCAACTTCAAATACCCAACATAACCAAGTTCAGCCTCTGTTAGATTCTTTTTCAGAAAGTGGGGTATTCGTATTGTGCATGCTGTGCTGCTTAAGACGAAATTGCGCTCTAAAGGAAAAAATTATATGAAATGTTACACCTATTTCATGTTCATGTGCTTTTTCGACCTATGCGGCAGCTGCTCTGCTCTTCCTCATGTCAGAACGTGAAAGAAAATAGTTGTCCATGTTCATACAAATCAAGATTTACCCTCGCATCGCTGCTGGATCTGCTGAATTTCATTGTTTCTCGGCCTGACAATCAACTTCAATACACAAACTGCAGTTCTGCCCTCAGTCGCCTTGACGGGACTGCTCAATGGTGTACAACGTGGCCTGTAACTGCGTTTGAAAGCTTCGAACAACAACTTTACAGGAAGATATTGAGATCGTGACTTGACTAATATATTTCCGCGTATACCGCTCAGCCAGTTCGCAGGGCGTCACGCTGTGAACATCGCTCCCATCTCTGGCAGCATGACTTACGCTTCGAATGTGACGTAACGCTCCTGCGTCACTGTCAGCAGCTTTGTGTGTCCAAAATGCCACCACCAAGATGAGAAATCGCTAGGAACGGCCCGATAAATTTGCACGCCCGTTGTTCATGTTCTGCATCTTTCAAAAACACGCCATGTGATTCATGTGGTTTATGGACCTGGCCCGTGGCCACGGGGAGAATTCGGGGGCAGTTCCCCCAAATTACTTTCGTGACCCACCAAATTTTGTTTTACCTCAAAAAATTTGTTTTAAACATATTACTAAAATCAAAACCTTGCACCCCTAAAAATTTACTTTGCCCCTCCACACCATAAAACCTGGCTACGGGCTTATTATGGACGCCAGGTTTCAATAAACTTTGTCAACTGTTTGTTTGTCGACTCACTGGCACAGCTGGAAGAGTTCGCATGAAGGAAGATAATAGCCAAGTTCTTCCCAAAAGGTGAATTTCTTATGTAACTGCTGGTGACGTTCATTTTCTACTTGGGCGATGAACAAAGAGGCTCCACAGAATTGCTATGGATAAAACGCACAGTGTCCTATGTTAAAGCGTCACTAGTGTCTGCTCAATTCCTACGATATTGCCTAGGTAACCTTGGTGTGGACTGAGAAATCAACTTGTTGAGAAAAATTTTCCTTGTTTTCAAGCTGAGCCAGGCCCGTACCCACGGGGGGGGCATTCGGGAAAAAGTTCACCCACATATTTGTTGTGCCCAGAAACATTTGTTTTAAGCATACTGCACAGTAAAAAAAGTATTGCCCCCTACAATGTGTTTCACTCCCAAACTTTAAAACCTGCCTACGGGCCTGTATAGCGCGATATTGAAAGACTAATTATTTCTTGTTACCAGTACACTGTCTATGGAAAGAAATCCTTTCTCAACAAAGAATCAGACACTAAGATCTTACAGAGTCTANATTTCCCCTACGATGTNGGCATCATCAGCTCTTACTCAAATTGAATCTTTTTGTTACAAGGGTTTTAAAAGTTTCAGAAGCCTTGGCATTTAGCAGCTTTTCCAAAGTGCTGTGTAATGTTACTTCGTTTTTCGCATAAATAAGTTTTTTTGTTACAAAGATGTCAGAATAGGAAAGAAAATGTTTTACAAACACGTTTATCGGGGACACCCATGGAGCAATTTTCACGACACGTTTATTCTAACCTTTTTGCTGTAACCTCAGACCATGAAACAGTTTTTTAGGAAAGAAACAGTTTTTTAGAACAACCGAAGTGACTTTAGAAGGCCATTCTTCGGACGTACCTACAGATAAGGCGCCGAGTGTGGGCGTACGGCTCATGCACTTCCGCTATTTTTTCATTTTTTATTGAACAGTTCTTTGTTAACAAGAACTAGGACATTATTCTGAAATTTTTTGAAACTTTTTCGGATACATGTGGAATAGAAAACTTGAACCTCGTAGGTTTTGCCGTCATAAGTTGTGACGTCATGGAATTCACACTCCCGTAGAAATTTCAAACTCAGCGCCTTTTTCAAATTCAGTTGAATTTCGTATGTGCAGTGCCTCAAAACTTCTTACTTGGATCCAACCTGCTTTTGGAAAACACAATGCACGCCAATTATCAAGCTGCGTGGTGCAAACTGTGTGTGCATGTGCTCTATGGGCTTCGTGTCTGGTACAAATATTAAAACAAAGAAAGAAATATACCCGTATATAGCCTCACAGTATTCGGAATATGCATGTATGCACAGTGCCTTGCGATCGTTGAGAAGCTGATATATATATCTTCGCTGAGGCCATACAATAGGTAGAATGAAAACGCAACAGTTGTTCGGTTTTCACCAGCTGGGAATATACGGAGGGTGGGTGAACTTTTGCTTAAAGAATTTTTGTTTGGTTCATTAATTAACTTAACACCTTTTGATCTTGGTCATCTTCACCTTCTCATTTATGACGCAACTGCAGCACTTGACGCAACTGCAGACGCAACTGCAGCACGCAACTATGACGCAAACTATGACGCAACTATGACGCAACTGCAGACGCAACTGCAGCACAAAGTTTTTGCTCCGCCATCAGTTTTCTTTTGAATTATGAATAAATCAAGCACCATATTGTTATAAGATCGTATGCAAACAATTAGAAAACAGTTGCACGCATTTCTTAATGCGAGTTGCAAGATCCATGTCTCTCAACGCTTTCTGGCTGGGTCGCTGAAAAAGCCACATTGTTTGGCGGGTAATTTTTGCGCTTCGCGCCCCACGGCTTAGCATTTGACCAAAGGAACGTTTCAGTGGCTCTCGTGCCACTGGGGATGTTTTTCTTTCTCTGCTTCTGGGCGAACTCTGCTCGCCAGCGCGATGCATGTAGCAGCCAACCGCGCTGCTACATAATCTTGCTGCCTACTGTCAGTTGTCATAACTTCTCTATGCATTCAAAGACCGTGTGCCTGAGACTAAAAATTAGCAGTTAAACACAAGTTACGTTTATATATTTAGCTTTGTTGAACCGCTGTGGTTCCACTCAACTCATTTCATCAGCTTATTGGCATGTCTACCGCAATCCGCAAAAGGATTCCAATACTCTTTCAAATTAGTAGTTATCTACCACACTTAAAACCACAAGCAGTTAGAATTTAAATAAAAAAAGCGTTGGATTCACTGTCTAAATTATAAAAATTTCTGTTCTTTGCCAGAAATCACTCTTTGTGCAAAAGATGAGGCAATGACATGCAAAGCAAAAGCACAACAAAAGAGCTACACAAACCTATTGCATGTAAAAATTTGCAGTTTTACAAACCATGCAGCGTAGTGCGAAACGGCTGTAAAGCAAGGTGACCTGTGGATCACACAATTACTCAAAACGGGAACGTACTTCATCAGCCTGATTCCTACTCAGCTGTTGCTAACGTGAGCGAAGTTTCAATGGAAGCTGCTGCAGTCAATTGTCAGCCATGGCAAAAAGTGATGTAACGCTTCCTCTTCAATTGTTTTACAGTTAGACAAAGATCGAATGCCTTACATTGAGAAAAATTTCCGCTGCATGCTAAATAATTTGCGCTTTATTGCGTAAGGATTGCGATCCTGATTACAGAACGGGAGAAAAAGTTTTCATTCAATCTCACGTGACACTTGGGTACTTCCACTCCATCGTGAATGGTTGCCAACCACGTTGTTTCAAATAAACCGGTGATCTTTACGTGACAAAGTGCGTGCCATGTCTGCACCCTTCTCAACATGAAACAGCCAGAGCTGAGAGAATTTTTATCTGACAAGATGCAAAAGCTATTTTTTTAATTTTAGAAATCTGTGTTTTTAGTTTCTTTCGGACATGTTTTTTTTTCATGAAATAGAAGAGACCTGTTGGAAGCTCACTAGGAACTGTGTTAAAGACTTGAAAGCTTTAGCCAAAAATTTCGAAAAACCATCACATTTACGCTGCCTTGCTCTTAATCCATAGGAAAGTAAGTTGTCATACGCTTCAAGGTTATTGATTTGTACTTAGTGAGCAAAGTCGCTAACCCATAAGCGTACGGGAAGGCATTTTACTGGGGGGGCGGAAAAAATTTGCCCTGAAAATAACAATTTGCCTTAAAGATAAACAGTATGCTCCGAAATTAACTTTTTTAATTTAATCCGAATTGGGCCTGAAACCTCTTGTAAAGCTGTTCTATATAGTTGAATTCGTTTATAACCGCTTCGTATGTAACGTCAGTTCGCCTATAACGTTGCATTTTGTTCGGTCCCGATGCCATCTTCTACATCAGGGGTTTCCACACATTCCCCGTCCGTGCACCCCTTCAGCATTTCGATAGATGAGCGTGTACCCCTGAACATGGACGCCGGAGGGATTATTTCCAGGAAGGGGCCAATATTGGATTTTCCAGGGGTGGGCCAAAAATATTTTTGCATGGGCGGCCAAAAGTGGCAAAATGACATTTTCACCACTCGAAACTAAGAAAACAACCTTTTTTGAAAAAATTGATTGGAAAATGTCAAATTTCAAAATCTTGGTGCGGCCTTGACCTCCACTTCCGAAGCCCATGCCCCTGAAACTTCTTATGATAAAAAGGCTGAGGAAGATAACAAAAATATATTTA
>JGI24158J21664_10013739_pt1 | contig 10668 bp, 7 predicted proteins | sample Ectturendosymbi3_FD_21664 | JGI IMG/M metagenome (IMG submission 21664)
CCTTTAGGATCAAAACCAAAACTTCTCTTTATACGAATAAAAAATGCACGATTTGTAATTTTGCAGCAAAAAATACTACAAAACACTTTCGCGAAGAGAGCTCATGCGTGCCAGTGCCAAGGTACGGTGCATGAAAAACAAGGCACAACGCTATTGCCTGAATTACATTTTGCGATGGTCACNAGTTTGGCTTTGATGGCAAACAGTGAAAATTGAAGAGCGTGGCAANATTTTTTGAAATCTTAGCCAAGGAAATTCGAAAACGCCNATCCAAAAACGGGATCTTTACATAGATAGACCAAAGAAAACTATGGCTGAACTTGCCTTGTATAGCGGTCTCCTCACGTCGATTGGGCAGTTCTGAATGACGTCATCAACCACCATAGATATGGGGTTTGTGAAATCGGGGTTTGAAAACTAAAAAACACATTTGTGTTGTGAAAATACATCAAATGCATGATCGGCAAACTTAAAACAGCATAACACACACAGTGTTTCACAGCACTTTTTATTACACGAATGAAAAAATATCGCACTATTCTGAAACTTGCACAAGCTTCGTACAGGGCACTTAAAATTCCCTGTTTATTATTTCCGAAAAGTTCTTTCCACGAGGGTTACCACTGGCAACTCGCACTACGTGGTAAAACAAACAACGCAGCAACGCCATTTCGCTTAAAGAACCTCTAGTTCAGTGCTTCTCAAACTTTTTTATTCAATTGCCCCCTTTTCTCTCTCGACACGTCGTTTTCGTCCCGCAGGCCTCATAAAAAGCAAGCACAAGGTAGTAAATTTAAAAGATTTTATTTAAAGGAAGTACTAAATAGCTGCACTGAGCAATTGTATTACGACGCTAATCTTACGTTCAGAATTCTTGTGAAAATAATCCACAAAACCGAGCACACAGATGATCCAGAGTAAAAATTGAACGGTTAAATTACCTCAGTAACAACCTCCAGTGATTATCATAGTAAATTAAAATTTGCAAGAAAGTAGTAATTCATAACAGTAGACCACTGAAGTTAACTCAGCGATCAATTGGTGGTTGAGCATTTTCGCCCTCTTTGTGTTGTTTTTCTGCCCTATCGCCCCTTTGCTTTTTTCGACCCCTTGCCCCTCAAAATCGCCCCCAAGGGGCAATTCCACCCACTTTGAGAACCACTGCTTTAGGTCCATTTCACGCATCGTTTTGAGTCTGACAGCACAAGGTTTGCGAATTACAAGGAAATTTTGCACGTTGTTGGATGCAGATCCATTAAGTTCTGCGATGTTGAAGGCTGATGCCATTTTTTGCTATCAAGCGTTCAAATCTAGCCATTAACACTGTAAACCCAAACTTCAGAAAAGCTTCCTCCGTGACTTGGCTTCTTCGGAGGCAAGTTTTTAGCTTACACTAGACTACAGCCTACATTGCTAGTCACTATACGGTTTGCGATACATAAGAGACTCTGGTACTATAACGTCACAGAAGACATGGTGTTATAAATGAAACGAAACAACACATGAATGCAAACGAAACTCTACAATCTCTATATTCTACAAAGTTGAAAGTATTTTAGTGCATCGTAACAAAAAAAACAAACGATAATCTAAATTGCTCCCAAAAATGTCAAATTACCAACAAGTTAAGAAACTCTGTTTCTGTGTACCGCAGTCTCTTCTGTATCGAATTTAGGCCTTAGCCAGTGACTAACAGTCACTGCTAATCGCTAGTAGTGTAGGCTGTAGTGTAGTCTAGTGTAAGTTAAACACTGTTAAATTGCCTCCAAAGAAACGAAGCTACTCTCAAGGTTAGCTTTCCAAGTGTTAAATACTAGGTTTGACCGCTTGATAACAACAAAAATCAGTAACAGCATCCCCATTGTATAATTTTTATGGACATTTGAATGCAAATCATGTCATTTTTGTGTCGTTTCATTATTATTACTTGATTGCAAGCTGTAATTTGTTATTTTGAGAAGAGGGTTTTAATTGAAATCCTACAGGTTCTTCTCAGAGGTAACGATATTGAAAAGGTTAAGAACCACTGGAACAGTGGATCTGTTTAAATTAAAAGCACTCACGATGTTTCCTAGTCTATTACATCATATCCGTTACCGCAAAGTTAACAAAGATCAATCAACCACTGCACTACATTGCAGTTGTGTTTACAGGGATGAACAAATGTAACCTAAGGTAAGCACCTCCGGGTGGAAAAATATCTCAGGTCCAAGGAACCGCTCGTGTCCGACATCAATGTTGAATTTTTCCCGAGTAACAGAGTTCATTCCTTCATAGACTTTAATCCACTTTTTCGGGTCGGCTTCGTACTTCGCAAACTCTTTGGCGATATCCGGACAAATGTAACAAAAACGTTCCTGCGAGACACAAAAACGAACAACGCGATCACTTTTGCGCCAATGCAGACGGTCTAAAAATCGGGATATTCGCTATCAACATCGTTTAAGCACTCAGATGGCCCCTGTGCACTGGCTAGTCGTCACGAATGGGTCAGCTGCCCGAGAAACACAGTTCTGAGCAGGTACGTGCAACTCATCATCGTGCAGATAGTCGCAAGATTTAACACATGACAACTGCTCTTACTTTCACTGCTTTCGCCACTTCCAGCGATTGCTCAGGAGGGATCCCGGTTTCTCTTTCACGCAGCAACTGCTGGATGAAGTAGGTGATGTCTCTGCCCGCGATCGGTATATGTTTGATGCAACTGCCGATCACGTATCCTTCTGCCTGCGGAACAAGCGTGCATGCAATTTAGTTAAAGCACGGCTGCGGCGCCGGAACGCAATTCAGCTCATTCCGGTCTTTGCAAATAAATCAACTTCAGCACCGTTTTTCCACGTGCTGCTCCATAAAATTTTCCGCTTTCATTTAAAGTATTCTTAAAAGTCGTATACTAACTGAAAAATTTGAATTTTTTCACACAATTTCACTAAACCGTCACCACAAACAAGGAATATTATTTTTGCAACCACAGTAATATCAGCTACACTCTAAAACGCGGCAGCGTTTTGGTCTCGTCGAGCAGTGAGCACCCGCCTGCTCGGGCCGTATTATGTTCCAGGAATTCCTTTTTAAGTTTTTATCAAGCTCAAAGCAACCTGTGTGTGCGAGAACAAACAGACAGTTCGTATGTTGATCTTACGATGTGAAATGAATTTGAACAACAGTGACTCAACTCGCATATGGAATTGAAATCGAGTTGTAGTGTGGTCGTTTCGTAGTCTTAGTTTTCTATCAAGCGACAGAGCTTAGACCACTAATGAAGTCATGACGTTTCGGACCCGTAGTTGGGATCGCGTGTTGGTGATGGGAAGCAAGAGCTCGTATTACAACTCAAATATAAGCGGGGGGCGTTGCTGTGGGTGTTTCCCACGCCGGAACTTCACAGCAGACACGGTACTTTGAGCCAACGCATGCGCTGAAGGTACCCCGAAGAAAGGTTTCCTGAACAATGGAGAACCGTGCGTAGTGAGATGTGAAAAGACATCCTTGAATTTCTGGGATGAATGCGTAGATAGCAGTAGGCATCACAGTGGTCCGAGCGTAATGAGCAGCAGTGTCGAACATGCGCTGATGCATACAGACGAATCAGATAGATCAAGTGACGATAAACGGATAACAATTTGACTGCATACGCGTTAGCCAGCAAGTTGTATGCGTATTTTATTTATTTTTTTCAAGGAACATCCACATCATTTGAAGTGCCACCGTCTGATGAGCCATCGCCTTAACACCGTGGTTCAGTGCAACAATACCAATGGTGTGGTGCGAGAGCTCCGCGGCAACCGAAGCAGTTCGGAGGCTTGGGCTGACACCGCTACTATCGGTGTCACGAAGTGTTACACACACTCAATATTATAAAGTTCAATGTCTTCAGTTCTTTGCATTGTTTCTTCGGCCGCACGATGGGATAAAACAAGAGAAGCAGTGACCGAGCTCAGGGCAGACATGAGAAGCGTTTTAGGTCACCTATGCCAAAATTTATACAACGGCAAGTTGCAACCACCGTAATCAGCAGACGGGCAACCATCTTGCCGGCCGAAGTCAATTGCATAGACGTGCTTGAAACTGCGGGTTTCCAGGTGAAATTCTCCTTCATCTGCCACATGATGCTACAAAGGAAATGAGAGGCCGAAAACTTGAAGAAATTTGACCATCCCACTTACTTGACGCAAATCCGGAACTGCCTGGTGGCAAAGTAGGACTCAAAATCGCTGGTTTCCAGCATAGCGTTTAAGCATTATACCATAAATTCGTTTGCTAGGGTCATGTAGTCGTTGAATCAAACTATTTTTCTCTTTTTCCTTAAAACCTGCCTATTTAAGGCTTTGTTCCACGGCAACAAGAGCTACAGTATTTTTAATCTAACCTTCGCCCCATTCTGGCATGAGTGCATTACTGCCACACAGCTCTGCAGGTGTCACGACATGTGAGCTTTCCCGTCACTGCAGTGCAGCGTGGTTTACTTCCACGATGGTAACGGTAGTCATGGGAGAAAACTTATGAAGACATCGCGATTTGCACGATTTGAAGCAGCTCTGAATTAACGATATGAACGTTAATTACACACATGATCAAATACAAGTAGCACATAAGGAAAAATGGAAGCCTCTTCAGGTGTTTCATGACACTTCGCAGATTATTTGCAACGTTCAGTTGCTGTATTTGAACGGCATGTTTGCTTATGCAGAACTTACAAATTCTCGGCACAGTGTTGGGGTAAATTCTACCGATGAAGACATCGTTCTATTTTTGGGTTTTAACCGCGCGCGGTTTCTCAACATAATCACACCAAGACTCACCACCGGGATCACATGCGTCACACCATCACCGCTGTCAATCACTGTTCCGGTTAAAACTCGTTCTCCGACCGATCTTGACGTCCATGAAGCAGCTAGCGCAAGAACCGCCTGTAACAACAAGGAAATCATGCAAACTGCTGCTGCTCCCAGTCTAAGCGCGGCCTTCCACAGTCCTGCAATAACAAGGAACTTTCTACCGGTGTTTCAAGACGAAGAGCAGCGCACAAGCTTTTTCCGCAGTAAACTTGACCATAACAATCCAGCCGTTGAAGATCCTGACTTACAGGCACAAAGCTAGATCTATGTTTGAATTACTTCTGTTCGTCATGAAGCTCGACTGCGTAACCGTCACAGATAAAACATGTACAACACAAAACTATCTTTCTTATTTCGAAAACCCACTAGAATAACCTGAAATTGGAGTGACGTTGGTCTTCAGTGCTTGGGCATTTTCGCAAAAGGCTACTTCTTACGTTAATTGCAGCCTTCTAGTGGTCAGTCAGTCAGAAGATCATTTGCGACTGCAATTAGATCTGAACCGGATTCCATTAGAGTAGGATGTTGGAATGGACAAAGAACTGAACATCAATGGTGCTAAGATGCATATTCTGATAGCCAAGCACTAAGACATATACATTTGTGTCCCTCACAGCTGACCTATGCATTCATTTTTCTCGTAAGTCCTTAAAGGTCAGGCGAAAAACATCCTTTTCCGCCATTTCTGTGAGGCTCTTAGTAGCCTCGGTCCGTTTTTCACTCTACAATGTACTTCAGCCCGATAAACGAAGTGTGGAAAAACAAACTGGCCACCTTATTTGAGATCCACAGCTTTTAATTGTTTCGCATGGTGACATCCCTAACAAAAGTGCGTAGATTTGCAGCAACATGGTTAAATGTTGATTTGATCTACACTCACATGCAAGACGTTAAAACTGCTTGCCCACCGTTTGTGTCACCCGTGCATAGCCGTGGGAAAGGCTGTTGCCCCCCCCCCTAAATCCAGATGGAGTCCTTTCATATCAGCAAGCATTTAGGAAACTGCGTGCTTTTTCGAGCCAGTTGCAAATTAGCCCCCCTGAGCAGCGCTGTTTCAAAACCTAACCAAGCTAAACTAATAATCGTGAATCAGGAAGAAGTTCTTAACTAAATACCTTGCATTATTTAAACAAACTTCACCCATTTTTAATACACATTCAGCAAGTAAGCAAGCGCATGCACCGCATTTGCTTAACATTTCGAAGTGCCACTTTGCACGCACCGCAAGTCAAACGGTATCAATATTAAAAGGATTTTTTTCGCGCCTGCTAGTGTCCCAACGCCCGCAATTATTTTTCTAAATTAACGAATCATGATATTACATGCTTAATCTACCGGCTCTGCATTGAGGGCAAAAACCAGAAGAGAAGCTAGGGTAGAGAGACGGCTTCAACTTACTAAATGCCATATATATTGCGGCCCCTACGAATGGTCCCCCTCCCCGACTGGGTTGTAAGGGGTTGCCTTGTCACGGCACTGCACCCGTGGCAACCATTCGCGCCACATCAGTTGCACAGGTTTCTGTAAGGTTTTGATTACTCACAATCTGCCAATGAGAACAGCAAAAGATTGCTAGCAAAAAATCGCATAAAAGCTCTTACTGACTTGAAAACGAGTCTACATCATGGCAAATGCCAATCATGTAAAATGGTTTACGAGTATCGAATCAGTTGATTTGCAAACCAAGTATATTAAATTCTTTATTCACTCATTAGCAGGAGGTAATTTAAATAATAGACAAAATATGATTGCTAAATCAACACATATTTAAATTTCATGAATGCAAATTGTCAACAGTAACTTCAAGACAAAGACAAACGCAATTTAGTTCAACTGAAATTTCGCCAGTGATAGGAAAATTCTTAGTGGTGAGTGTCTGCGCCGAGCTTGCTGTATATCAACACCGTTTTTACTTTCCAACGATTTCTACTCAACATAACCTTGACATTTCTTAAACACGCTTTGCAACCTGTAGTAATTATTTTTCATGAAACGAACGTCGTAAAATATTCAACACAACATTTGCAAAATACCTGATAAAGCAAAGAGCACTTCTAGTACAAATTAAGTCTTACCTGTACAGCAATATACAATCCCGGTACGTTGAAGGATTCAAACATGATTTCAGCTAAATATTCGCGATTCTCGGGAGTGTTCAGCGGTGGTTCAGTCTGCGAATAATGGCAACTAACAATTCCGCGTACAGTTCAACCGTCAAATGCTAGGCTTGTGTACACCTCTAAAACCTGGTCTTGATTTAAGTCGTGAGAGTTACGCGTTGCATTGCGATCATATGTTCAGTGCACTAAGTTCGTCATATGGCAAACTGTCTTTTCCATTTTTTAGTGCAATGCGATGCAAAATTATCTTTGACATTTCTATACCGCTAGCAGAACTCAAAACAAATTACTCTCAACTGGCCGCTGAATGCACTATTCTACTTAAATGCATCAGCGCACACACGTACACTGTAATGCAAGCGAGCTACTGATCCCTTGCTTACCAATTTCGTTCAACACAGCAGTTTCTTTCATAAAAACACGTGTGCACCTACTTCTTTATTTCACAGTGAAATTCGTGATGCATTGCCCAGTACACTCTACTAATTCCGTAAAGCCATCCTTTCAAATTCAAACAATGGTTTTGTCCACGAAAAAAAAGATATGTATTGCTTTGCAAGTTTAAGTTATTTTTTAGATAGTTGTTAAAATTCTACCAAAGTATTACTTTGAAAAAACACAAGTTGAATTCAACATAAATACAAATGCTTTGATTTATAGCAACTACTGAAGCAGAGACTAGTGAAACTACATGACAACAGTCGCACAAAACACATGCAATGCCAAAAGCAAGAAATAAAACCATTACCATGAGGAAATGGTGATCTTCTGGCTCTGCTCGAAGGTATTTAAAAATTATTTGTTCCATAAATTTCTCCATTAAATCCCAGTCTTCAACTATACCATGTCGCACCGGCCACTAGATCAACAGAATATGTGATGCAGTGAATTTTAGATAGTGTTTGTATTGGAAATGTAGCCTCCTCATAATTATTAGTAGCCACATATGTGGCACTATTGCACAGCCACACCAGTACATTGGGAAGAGATTTACCCCACATGCAAGCTTTAAGAACAAGAGATGCACTAGCAAGAAGTGTATGCCAGTTAAACGTATTTTTCCAAGCATTTCCAAAAACATAAACATATTTAAAAGTTGTACCTAAGATATCTTTACAAAAGCAAAACAAACTTTTATGAACTGGGCATCACACATTACCTGAAAACTATCAAGAAATTAAAATTTCTGAATTTGCACAACGAAATTGAAGAAACCAGGCAATCCTCTTTTTAGTGGATTCTTACATATATGCTAACACACACTTCTACTTCCATAGCCTTTAAACAGACTATCTTTAATAGCTACACTGCTTTTCAAGTTAGTTCAACATTCAAGCCTTCCACATACAAAAAATATACATCACAACTACTCAAGATTGCCTACCATGGAAGTTAGGCATTTTTGGTTACTGGTGTGCATAGGAATACTGTATACAGCTTATTTGTTACAATATAGAAGAGCAATGTGGAAGCAAACACTACTAAAACATATCCATAACTAGGATAGAGAAACACCCCTAAAGTTATGCAGTCTAAGTGCCCCGAAACTTTGTTGAATCAAGTACAGTGTTACCATGTACAGTATAAACAAATTACAATTGTTACAATGTAAACATATGATGTAGAAAGCACACAATTGACTAAAAAAACAAACAAATGAAAACATGATATTTTTTAAGATAGATGTAACAACAAAAATTCATATATGACAAAATTTGCTTAAATAAAAACAAACTTTTTCATAGTGGGTGAAGAGACAATCTTTACACTGTTTATAGATAAGATGGATGGGGCAAGGTTTTCAGATTCTGTTCTATTTCTGCCCAGAGTGTAGCCCTTCTAAAAAGAATAGTCTGTTTTCCAGAATTTGTAGAAATCCTTTGTATGAAATAATTTTGGTTGCCAACAAATCTGGCTTGGCAACAATGACCACAAGAGATACTTCAAAAGAAACCTTACAGATTTTGGGCAATGCACCATGCTGTAGTTTGTGCATAAATTTTGCCGGTGTAAATTTATGGATGGCTGAGTTCAACACATTCAAATTTTTATGTAAAGGAGTAACATGACAACTAAAATTACTAAGCATCATTATTCTTCAGTGACAATTCACCACAAGGGCAAAGCAGCTAAATCTGCTCACTAAGTGTTTTACGAGGAAATTGATTTTCTGTCAATTATGCATTTTCTATCCTATAAATTGCGCAAGGAAAAGCTTACAGGTGAAAAGATGAAATGCAAAAGCAAGACCTAGGGGCCATTCCATGTCAAGTCATCCAATGGGCTAAACCCTATCCTTACAGAATTCAATGAAATTTGGCATACGTGTTGGTTTCGGCCCCCAAACCTCAAATCTAAAATTTTTTGCTGATCGGATGATCGGTTTCCGAGATAGGGGGGGTTAGAAATCGCGCCCAAGTTCAAAGCCCCATATCTGTTGAACTAGTGGTCCAATCTGGAAAAGTAAGGTATCTTTGAAAAGGGGAAAAAGCCAGGAATTCAAATCTGATATCATTTTTGTAATTTGGGTAAATTTTGGGGTGATGACCTTTTGACCTATATTTTGACCTTGAAATTGACCTCGTGGATCAAATGAAAAAATGCTGATGACCATCGGATATCACAGCCCTATTTGTTACCTGCAATATTAAAAATATGGAATACATAAAAATTTTTGTTTTTGAGTAATAACAAATTGAAATTAGCATGTGTAGACAATATTGGTTAAGTTCACACAAATCAAATGCAGAGCAAGTCTTCTAAATGCCATCATTTTACTATGCACAACTTCAATGCCAGGGTTAGGGTTAGTTTGTTTTATGTACATTGCAGAAGGTCAAATTAACATGGCAAAAGTATATTTCCATGGTGAAATGACAATGTTAAAAGGTTATGTACCCAACCAAATGTATGTTACCTACACTATATTCTGATATGAAATGTGTTTTTTAAGTTGCATAAGGTTATTAACATGTCAGTATCGGTAAGTTAAATTTTTGCACTGATGTCAACCCCTGTAACCAGAAGAAAACATACCACTAAGCAGAATATTTCACTGGTAAGACAACAACTGAAGATATCAAAATGTTAGCATTAGTGACTCTGTTCCCCTGAGTGAAAAGTGAGCAATGGCTGAGGCACTACCGCATCACCCAAAGCAAAGTAATAAAATTGTTCTGCAAAACATTCCTCTTCTGACTGACAATGTTTCACTTGTCGATCTTGCTGGAAAATATTTCCTGGACACTACTTCAGCTCCTGAATGTAGACCACAGCTTTTTCAAAAGAAACCTAATATCTTGGCAACAAAATAGTGGTTGTATTACTGCTCACAACTTTGTGAAGAACCTAAATGTTGCCAATGATGCTTCAGAACATGCCTTTTAACACTTTGAGAGCCGGTCTATGATATATTCGTACTTCGATTTCGGCCTAAAAAACAGCAATTTTCGGTTGCCTTACCAACGCTCTAGCTCCTCCGTCGATTGCGCTAGAGAGCTGTTCAAGAGCTCAAACGGATCGGCCAGTCTAGTAGATTGCACTCGATAAAAATTTTTTGGTTGGGGGGTGCAGATTTTTTATGACTGACGTCATAAGTGAAGTAGTTTCGGGGTCATTTTGGCTCATGTTGCCTGGCCTAGGGCCCAACCACTAGGCCAAAGTGTTTCGCTGAAGTTTTCATTGGAAACTAGACTTGAGTCCGAGTCTTT
>JGI24158J21664_10013740_pt1 | contig 10668 bp, 4 predicted proteins | sample Ectturendosymbi3_FD_21664 | JGI IMG/M metagenome (IMG submission 21664)
TAGCCTACGATGTAGGCATCATCAGCTTTTATTCAAATAGAATCAGCTCCCCAATCAGATTTAACTTGCATGATCAGATTTAACTTGCATCCCCAATAAGATTTAACTTGCATGACGAAAATTAGCAAAGGGTTAAATTGCGTGATAAATAAATGTAGAGTAATTATCCTATCCAGTAGTACTTGACTGTCAATGCTTGTTATGCGCTAACACAACTTGCTCGGTTTTCACTGCAGTGTTGTCAATGGCCAAGTATCTCGATATTAGGTGTACAGCAATCATGGGCGTCGGAACAGGGGTGCAAGGTGAGGCCTTTCCCCGTTGGATTTCAAATTTTGATAGTAGGAAGATGTTTTTCTCTTAATTTCGAGTTGCTAAAAAGGAAATTTCTCCACTGTTGCCCCGTCCCCTGGAAAAATGCTTTTGGCCAACACCTGGAAATATCCAATGTTGTCCGCCCTGGAAAAAAATCCTTCTGACGTCCATTACTGTAATTATACTATGTTGTTTCGAAACGGTGACAAAGTGCATTTTGCGCCTACATCGCTATATTTCTTCTTCCTGCAGCTACGATAAAGTCGTTGCAAAATTGATCAACGAATTATCCGTTAGTGATGACGTGCATTTCCTGATCGCCACGCACAACGAACACAGCCTCAAATCTGCCTCCAGCCGCATTCAGCAGTTGGGGATCGATCCTGCAGACAGCCGGGTTGGCTTCGCACAGCTGTACGGTTTATCGGATCATTTGTCGAACTGGCTGGGTAAGACTGTCTACATTCCACATGATACTTGCAGTGGCGTAACTAGAGGTTTGAGCCAGGGGGGCAAACGTAGCTGAAGGGCACCCACTAGCCAACAATCGGAAAAAAAACGTTGAGAAATGGTAGTGAATCCGGATGTGGATGTCTATACTAAAACCCGAATTAACCGAAAAACGCAAAAAAACATATTAATACCGAAATGTAAGCTAATTAGGGGCTCGATTTTTACCTTTATCTTGTTAGGGAGGGGGTCGTCTCACTTACGCCACTGTATGCTTGCTTTAACAGGATCGTTTCGGTAGCAACATATATGCAACGTGCAAATTGAGCCGGCAAAGATGAGTTACAATTTGCGGATCATTTTTAAGTAATGCTGCAAGAAATTCTTCAAATTAAGATGTGTTCTTAGCCACCAAGGGCAGTGCTCAATTTGCCTTTATTGAAATGATGAGGGGGTACTCTTCACTGCCTGTGGCCGACGGAAGAAGGGGTTCGGGGATCTGGACTTATATTATTTAAATAAGTTAAATCAACTAAGAAACATGATCGTCGTAAATCTATCGATCATTTTCCATTTTCAATTAGACGCTGAAGTAAGAAATGGCATAGCAAAAATAAAGATGTACAGTACCGCATTACCTGCACATGGAATAATTCAGAATCAACATAAATTCGTTTTTTTCTGAATGCATACAACAAGTTGTGTGCACGAGCATACAAACGTTTTTGGTTTGTTTAAGATAGAAAGTCATGGGTACCGCAACTTACTGAACACAACCTTACAACCTCGACACAAATCAAAACCAATACTCAGCTTTTGCGCTGAGTATTTGCAATCCGTTGTTTCGATCCGCATAAGATTGAACTTCGTTGAAGTCCTCCCACAGTCGTATCTTTTGCGCAAAGATGCTCTTTTGGCAGCTCTGGTACACAAGCAACAACGGTTAATAGCGTTTCTTGCTGTTTTAATGAAACATGTTAAAATTATTTGCGGTGTTGCGCTTTAAGTGTGCGAGGTTCCCAACGATCGGTAATCAGTGTATGTGCATTCAGTAATGCAAGGGGACCATTAACACGTTGAAAAACACTTCTTGGATCTGTTACATCAAAACCTGCATTTCGAGGCCTATTATCTGCTTCAAAACCTAAAAGCAACTTATTTGTTTGGTTGGTGCTTTTCTTTTTTGAGTGAACCAAGCATCAAAATACTCTCTGTGGCGCTGAATTAAAGTACCATAAACTTTTCCACGTATGCATTTTTTGCAAGCGGAAACATATTTATATCTCAAAACTTTACGTATTTGGTAGTTGTACGACCGACGTGTTTTGTTTGTTTCATACGTGAGCGGATAGCAAAACGTAGTTTCCAAAGATATTCATAATTTTATTAAATTTCAACCTTTGACAAGAACTTGTGCCCTACCTGTTCAAATTGCGAAATTATTTCCTGAACCATTTTTTTACCTCGAACGAGGCATTGGTTCCTGCGTTGTTTACAACATAACACCGGAAAGACTCATAATTTGAAAAATCGTTAATTGTGCTGGTCTTGGACGACTTTGCCAGCAAACATTGGCGTGCTGCAGGCTGACCTGTGTCCGTATGCATGTGCGTTAATCAGCATAACATTGGCCAGGCCAAGATAGCCTGTGAACGCAAGTTGTCGCGACGACATACAACAGTGCATAAAAGTTCTTGAATTGCTCGTGGTGGAGAAATCGTATGTTGGAAGCCTGGTGCAAATTGCGTTGCTGCGTGTATGTGGAATCCGCTTCAACCGGTTAACCACGGCTCGAAGGTTTTAAAACCGTTTCACCGCTTCTGCAAATTCCTGATATAAAGTAGAACAAGAATGTTCTGTACCCCTGCTTCTAAGAAATGATGCGTTCTTAAGCCTTTTGTGGTAGTAATGAGTCTGACTTTGCCTACGTGACTGCCAACCTCCCCTTGTGAGGGTAGCTAAGATTTTTGTGTCGTTAGAGGCGTCCTGTGTGAATCGAACTTTTAATTGTAAATATCTTGGTGTTATTATTACGTTAGACCCTCTTATGTCTTTTATCTTGTGTCACGTTTTCTATTTAGATTTGCAGGTGACGTGCTAATTCTGAGAGTCAGATCTTTCAGAATCAAGAAAGATCGGAACGCGTTAGGCATTCGATCGATATTTGTGCATGACCATGACATTTAACATTTAGCCCCCTGAAGCAGTTAAGTCTAACCAGGGTTCTTCACAACTTCAAAAGAGCCGGCGGTTCACGCAACGTCGAGGCAAGAAACGCTTTACTGAATAGTTAAGTCCACGTTTGTGAGATCTCTAAAATATCCGTAGTCTTTCATATAACCCTCAAAGCTAACATTCTTGACGCTTGCAATTTTGTCTACTGTATCCAGTGGGGAAACCTTGCTATCCAGGATTGGTGACTGTAAGTAAGATATTGAATTTCTGCGTTGGATGCGTTGAACATGAAACAAAACAACTTCAAAAAAGACGCTTCTGGTTTGATTGTGCAAAAAGATACTTTTAATAGATTTTGTTTGGCTGCGATTTTCGATCACTGTTAAAAAACAACGCGATGTGTTAGGTTGTAAGGTCTTTCCGACACTACAATACATTTCCAAAAAACGTCACTTTAAAAAAGTTGTTAAGCTAGTTAGCAGTTACCGATGAAGGAAAAGGCTTGCGCTTCTGAAACGTCTGTTCAAATTAAAGTTGCTTAACAACATTTTGCTTCAATTCAAGTAAACCCTCTCCCTTTTCGCACTGTGGTTCGTCAAGTTTTCGAGCAAAACTACAAAACCTAAAGCAAAGAACTTACCGCACAAATTAAGCTGATTAAATTCGATAACTAGCGAATGTCTGTGCGTCTACAGCTCAAACAAACTTCGCTGTGTTCAAGTCGAGTCCGATAGGATCCATGCAAGAAACGCTGCCATATTTGGTGAGACGCGCTCAAGAAAACAGCAGCATCATTCAAGACAACAGGAAAGACCGCAAGATGATCTGGAGCGAGCTGATGAACCGCGTTCGAGGGTCGTCGCGTTGAACCGATAACAGCCACACGAGATGTGGAATTACTGTGCAAAAACAAACACTAGCCCGAACTGTGCTCCAACAAATATATATGTATTAAAGACTATGTATGGGCGACGGAACAAGGGGATCGTGCGGCGGGGTCGCAACCAGCTGATAGTTTCGTGGTGGGGAGCAAAATTATTCCAACTTGTTCTTTTACTTAACAACTAAAAAGGCTTTTGGCGTTTTCAAAATTCTTTTGAAAATTGTTTGGGGAGGCAATTACCCCGTTGACCCCCTGGTGGTTTTTGGCCTATGGCGCTGGGCAGACCCTCACTATTTTCCAAGGGGGATTCCAGGTAAGGGGGGCCCCACTTTTTACTGTATTTTTAGCTTTTCGTGTCTTACGTTATAAAGAACATTTTCTTATAAATTTGGCAGAATGCCTATAATTTTGTCGACAAGCAAGCTCATTTTAACTCAACTTTTTAGTATCATCGTGCACGCGTCGCTCCACCTTTCACTGACGGCGTGATACAAAGCATCTCTGTGACAAGTTAATAAATCGTCTCTATGCAGTACAAGAAATCCGGAATGTTCGTGTGCACAGGAAGACTTAAACACCTTACGTAATTCCAAATACGTGTTACTCGCACGAGGAGTTGGCGCCCAGTCCAAGGATGCAGTGTCTTGTGAACGTATATGATGAGAACGTTTATGGTTGATGAACTGCCCGGGGTCAAGCGAAATTTCTGACATGCGAAATCGCTAACTTTACGCCATTTGCGCATGCGCAGAGTGATATTCCAGGTCATGCATTTCGCAAGCGGTGGCTGTTTACTGGTATATCAAATATGCTGAGAACTGATGATTAAGGTTCATGGTTAGAAAAATAAAAATAATTGACGTCTAAGAAAAAGTCAAATATTGTTCAATGTTTAGTTATTCCCAAACTGTCGCTTATTGTGGACTATCTGATGCTTAACCAAAAGTTTTTATTTTCGCAACAGACATCAAAAACTTCATCGCCAAAATTTAGTCCTTTACACTGAGAAGCGAAAGAACTGACTTACAAGAATAGGTTAAAAATTTCGCAGAGGTCAGAAATTTCGTTTGACACCGGCATTACTTGAAAATTGGTTGGTACCAATGTTCTTTACGCAAAATAAGATTTTTTGCCACCACAGGATTGTTCATTGTAAACCACGTATCTTCGGAGCTGGTGGTAGGCCTACTGAAAAAATATAAACATCTAATATATGCGATAAAATGAAAATCACAGCAAGTGTGGGTGCTTTTCGCATAGAAATAGATCAGCGATGACGTCACGTTACCATGATGTGACGTCAACCATGCAACCTTGATGTGGATAGCACGACTGAAGCGGACCACAGACCCCAATATAAAATTTGTTTCCTCGCCCTCACCAAATAACGCAATTTCCTGACTAGGTCCCACGCTATTTGAAGATGTTTAGGTTCGTCAATATTGTTTGTGCTATTCAAGTCAAAATGTGTTGATTTCTTACATCTTCATAGGAATATTTCTGGTTTTGTTAAGCGGCTTGGTATACATTTTTTCCAAGTTCCTTGCCTTATGCAACGAAAAGCAGTATCGTATTGGTAAAGTGGTCCGAAGTGTCTGCTGAGTATAAACCTGCAGCCCCGTAACAAATATGTCCGCTCAAAAATGGCATTAACGAGTGGAAACATTGAGGCAAATGGACATACATCATATAGCCTACTAGCACATCAAACATGCCGCAATGTGACACTGCTAAAGTGGTGCTAGAATTTCTTGAACTTAAATTGAGAAATCTCTTTGACTGTATATCTGCTGTCGACTTTTTATCCCGTTGTTCTTCGATATTTTTGCGATATTATCATGAGCTGCTGTATGCGTTACCGTTTTCATGGAAACAGCAGTACATGTAACAGAAGGTCCTTACTGTCAAAGAGCTGTACAATGAATCGGTTGGAGAGGATTTTTTGAAAAATGTGAAGCGTATTGAATTACTGGTTGAATATACAGGCCCGTAACCAGCTTGGGACACTAGGAGGGGCGAAGAGTTTTCTGAGAGAGGCCTAAATTTTTTGAACTATATCCAATATTTTCAAACTATATCCAACACATTTTTGCAGGGGGGGTTTCGCCCCCCCTGCGCCCCCCTGGTTGCGGGTCTGTCAATATATAAGAGCAATCGTTCTTGAAAAGCATTGACTTTTTTTGAGGAAACTCAATATATTCGTGCTTATCGTCCAATTAAAAGTACAGAAGTACCGTCTTTCTCAGGTGCTGTGCAAATCAATTCTCGAGGATGTNAGTGAAAGTTTCGGAGGTTAACCAGTCTCACGAAATGCGCTAAACCAGTTCAAACGAGTTTATTTCTTAACACCTNAGACCATGGCTAAACGCTGAGCATTTGTGTCACACACAAACTGCTTACACACGTTTTTGTATGGAGGTGTTGCGTTCGGAGTGCCCAAGCGGCATGCGCTCAAAGATTACTGCTGTTGCATTGGCAGCAAGCAACAGTGAAGATCACCCGAAGAGATGACTCTATTATTGCCTCGCGCCACACATATTCTCAGCGCACATCCTGTTCGAGATGCAAAACGCGCGGCTACTGAGAGTCTTCAACAACATCCCCTCCCTTTTGCAACACCGATCGCACGTTCTTTTTGTGAAGGTTGCGTCTAACCTGGCCTTCACACCCTGGTCACAGCACCATCATTGTTAGGATCAGAAAGCCCGAGTGGCAAGCTATGGCGTAGCCAGCCCAGAAATTTTGGGGGGGCCAAAATGTTTGATTTTATGCGAATAAAACTATTTTGTTTGGAAAAACGGCTCTCAAAGCACAAACTGACTATATTTTCTAAAAATTTGGGGGGTCATGGCCCCTTTGCTCCCCCCTTCGCCTATGGTGGCAAGGGCGTAAAGCTTGACCCTGTGGCCATAAGAAACAATATAGATCACCCTGGTAATCCTTCGCGCCACATAGCCTACACATATGTGCTATTAAAACTTCTATAATTCAACGATTTTTTTGTTTGTTGTAGTTACAGGTAAGAAACCACCAAAACAGGTCGGAGAAATGCCATAAATTCGAAAAAAATCAACTCAGAAGTGATGACGCCTTGTTTAGAAAAATTTTGGCAAATCCACCAATTTAGCAGTGTCGATACCCGAATTTCAAGTCTCGGTCTCGAAGTTTTAACCAGGTCTTGGTCTCGAAGGTTACTGTATCGACCACACCACTGTAACGTAGGCTACTGTTATTTATTTCGTCAGATGTGTTTCCCAAAGTACACGTGTTGATCTTTTTCAGATTGTTGTTGAACGCTTCACACTAATTGAGGATGGCAAATTTATCTCAATTCATGGCAACACATGGAAATTAAGTTGTTCTCTTACTATCTTTCATATCTAGTTGCTTTGTTGTTGAGCTCCAATTATGGTTGAGGAGCATTGCCAATCAATGAATTACTGCAGTAAATATGAGTTCATATGACTTTGCAGCTGCTAATAAATTTGGAAAAAATCGATGGCCCTTTTGTGGTCCTTTGCCTTAGAGTTGCCTCGTTTTTGTCTCTTTTCTGGACTAGATTTGGTCCCCTGGAAAAAAGTAGATCTGACAACCCTAGCATAGCCTTGTTCCCAAACACAAATGCAATGTTAACTGCATCGAATCCAAGTAGGCTAAGGTTTGCAATTTTCTTGTGTGGTTGGTTTTTATCATGTTGCCACAAAGCAGATCCCTATGTGGCAGTCCTCTTCTAAAGAAGACCACAACACATTTAGGACAACTCCGCAAGAGCACTGGTGAATTTAGCCGGAGTGCCCAAGGCACGCCCAAGTTAACAATTAAGAAACTTAGACTTGCCCGTTTCGCTCGAACCGCTCAGTTTGTCACAATAGAATTGTATTACTCATGGTTTTATTCTGGTAACTTTAAGCACTGCGATATTCATCACAACAGGGGTTTATAATGTGCATGAATATACACATGCATAATTATTACAGGTGACAGGGGTTAATGCGATTTCTATTCTTTCATAGAGAAGAGAGCAACCCAAATGGTCAACAACATCACAGCCACTAAACCGAAAATCTCTAGTGGGTAATGTGGTCATTTAAATATACCCAATCAGACCAAACCCGCTTGGTATACCCACGGTCCAGTTTAGCTGCCAGCCTGGTATGCCCACGAATTCGACTGACTCAAGTGTGGAAGTTCCGCTTCTGAGGTCAACACGATGTGTCATACCTAGGTCACGTGACCACATCTCGAGTCTACACGGTGCAATAGCGACACTCGTGATCACGTACGTTCTGCACTCTTACGGCAAATCCGAAATAGGAGTCGGTATGATACATCGTGTTGACCTCAGACTCGAGATGTGGTCACGTGACCACACATCAATGTTTATAATTTTTATCTGTTCTCATCGAGAATTCTACTTATAAATCGGTGTTAATTTTTAGTGCAAATGTTTTCTATACAATCTTAAATTGCTCTCTTGCCAACTGTGGCTTACAATAAATGTGCGGAGTACAAATCCACAACACACCAAACAAGTACACATGACAACGTCCTAATGACTTAAGTCTTTAATCGTTGTCGTCTTCCAGCTTCGTTTGGCTTGTCGTGAATCCTACAGCAGAATGACAAGAGGTTCCATGTTGAGGAGCCGAGACGAACTCAACACCTCGGACCAAAACGAAAATAGACCGGGCACAAAAAGTAATTTGATAAAAAACTTTAAAAGATCAAAATTTGTTAAAGCCAGAACAACCTTCGACCCTGATTATACGAATAAATATTCTGTGTTGCTAGTTGCGTAGTTACCAACATAAGGGTAGCCAGGAGGGGCCCAGGGGCCATATCACCAGATTTTAGCATATTTAGTCAGTTTGTGCTTTCAGAAGCAACGTCCCAAACAAAAATACTGTTGCTCACCTNAACCCCAACATTTTTTGGTTCCTTCCCAGAATGTTGGGCCGGCNACGAAACTGGTTANCCTACCAACAAACCAAATGAGTATGAACAAAAGTCAACTGTGCATAGTCAATACCTAAACGAATGTCCACCCTTCTTGTATGAATGAATATTCTGCGATGCTAACAGTGATAGCGTGACTTGAAGCAATGATTCGACTCGAGTTACGTTGAGAAACGATGGTGACTCGACTCAACGACTCGAGTCACGTTTCTTACCGAATGACTCGACTCGACACAAGTCACAATCAGTGACTCGAGACAAAATCCAAGTCCAAGTTCCATAAAGGGTAACCTTAGTCATATGGGCTAAAGGCCATAACTTGCAAAACGACTGAGCTAGAGAGCTGTTCAAACCCTCTAAAGATGAGGAAGTCTTGCAGTTGAGAATTTAAATAAATTTTTAAGTTTTGACTTTCGTTTTTTTTGTCAATGACGTCATAATGTGAGCATGTTTATACATATTTGGATGACGTCATCAGGCCCTGGACGCCAACGCCATGAGTCATTTCTGACTCGACTTTTTATTGGAAACTAGACTACAATACAAGTTTTCAGAGGAGTTGATTGACTCTCTAGCGTTTCTGGTTACAAAATTATGGCCAAAAACGCAAATTGATTAGGGAAATCCAAAAACGCCAGAAAGTCAATCAAGAGCTCTAAAGACTCATGTTATAGCCAACTTTCAAATGAAACTTTGAGCCACGAAATTGGCTCCTTAGATCGGCCAATGACGTCATCAAAAAACGCAAAACCTACCCCAATTATGACGTCATCGACCAAAAACCCCAAACCCAAAACTTAAAATGTTTTTGAAATCTTAGCTACAAGACTTTCCGAATCTTTAGAGGGTCAGATCAACTACCTATCTCAATGTGTTGCTAAGTTATGGCTGGCCAAATTTGTCCTGAGAGGGCAAGTCATGGCTTTCGTGAAACTTTTTCATTTTTGCCAAGAATTGGGTTTTTGAGTCATAATCTTGGCTCGAGATATGCCAGAAAGCCAATCAAGTTCTCTAAAGACTCGAATCACAGTCTAGTTTTACAAAAAAAATGAGCCAAACCAATGGCTCATTGGGTTGGCGCCAGGGCCAGATACACTTGGCCAAAAAGTGGAACACATGCCCAAATTTCACGTCACCCACAGAAAATCCCAAAACTAAAATTAATTTTAAAAAAATCTAAGCTACAAGACTTACTGAATCTGTACAAGGTTTGAACAGCTAGTTTAACGCTCATGTATGAGGGTGGCCAGCTGATATAATTGTTGATGAGTTGGACCAGTGTAGGTGTCCCATCGATATTGTTTTTGCATGAAAACGAGAAGCTCCCGTGCGCTGCTTTAAAAATCAGGCTTAATTGGCTGCTTCAAAACTTAGGAAATTTGTTTCGCTGTCGATTTCATGATAAACGCGTTGTAAAGCATTTGAAATCTTGATTGAAACAGTTGCATGTGTCTGTGCGCCAATGTGCACCCACATTAGACTCATCTTTTACTTCTTGCTCCATTTAACGGTTAGCTGTTTGCCTCAGAGCTTTGATGCAAGAATGCCTTCATTTCTCTCACGCTACTGGATCCCTGCATTATGGTGGGTGTCTGACAATGACGCTACAATTGGGGTGATGTTAAAATGTTTTTTTTCTCTTATCCGTGTGATCATGTGCAAACACCTATTCTGTAATGAGTCATGGCTAACCATTTTTGTGATCATGCGTTGTTTACTGTGACTACGATATGGACCATGTGTCTGTAAAAAATCATTATTATTATTACAGTGGTTCTCAAACTGTGGTACGCCTTCAAGGTGGTACGCGAAGAGACCTACTTTCTGTTTTTCTTCACAAAAAATATATTCACAGCTGTAGTTTTTACTTGTCGGGTTCTGTTAATAAA
>JGI24158J21664_10013742_pt1 | contig 10666 bp, 5 predicted proteins | sample Ectturendosymbi3_FD_21664 | JGI IMG/M metagenome (IMG submission 21664)
GAAGAGGCGTAGGGGGGAGTGGTTCGCAGCAAGGCGGCGCGGTTGCGGGTGGGCAGGGGGAGGGTTTTGCCGCGGGCCGACGGGGACACGTTGCTGGACGTTGTGTCGAACGTTTTCCCATTGACAGCCGGACTACCCATGTCGCCGGGTCTGTGACAAAACAAAGGTTTGTGACGAAACAAAAACAGTGCGCCGTGCGCAACGAACTCACCACAGGACACAGTTCAGTGCGCGAGAGCACGTGACGTGACGTGTGCAGTGCGTTCCTGGAACAAACCCCGTCGGTCGAGTACGTCATTGTCAGGATCAAAAGTCACCCGTGACAATGAAAGACGGATCAAGCGTGACGCGCCAATCGCCGCCGAGATCAAGTTGGGTGGAAATATTTTTACGTTGTCTCCCTCCATTGAGAATGACCGAAACCACAATAAAATTTTGCCGTTTTTTTTCGAAGGGTAGCAAGATCGTCTTTTCTCACAGAACATTGCAACGCAGATGTGTAAAATGAAACACTCCTAACAAAGAAACGACCTTCCGCCGTCGGAGCATTACTTATTCGCCACCAGTGCAGAACAAGCAAAACTGAAACACTGCAGCTGCCACACCAGTGCAGAAAGCAATTCAACTACAAATAAACGTGTGACGTGGTGCGGGTTGATTTCTTTACATTACTCGGTTCTTTTGTGACGTCATTTTCCGGCGGAGTCGCAGATCAAAGGGACAAGTTACGGAGGTCGGGGCCGATGGGTCCTTCACCGGTCACCGCAAGACATGCTAAGTCGTCCATCCTGCAGTGCATGGTTTGAAGGTTTAGTAAGCGTGCACGAAAGTGGGAGGGCTCTCGCGTGCACNAAAGTGGGAGGGGTCTCGCGTGCACGAAAGTGGGAGGCCTCTTTGAAAGAAAAATAGCTAGAAGAGCTCGGAGAGCTTCTTTTCTTCGTTAGACCAGTGATGTTGAATTGCAAAAACATAAATGAATAGTTTTCAATGGGTTTTTCAAACAGAAGTTACGGGTTTACTCGTGAGTATCCTGGTGAGAAGAGGCAGTTGACAAGGAAATAAACTATCGCAGCACTTTTTACTTACGCTGTTGAATAGAAACGCGTCTTCAGGTGTTTGCGGAATGAGCAGGAAGCATTAGCTCGCACTTTAACGTTAAATCTTATAACTTTTAAATACACGAGAAAAGCAAAAACAACGGAATCATATTACTAACACTGCTTCCACCGGCAAAATATTTGAAGGAAATCGTAAATAGCCCAGTTTTGTTGCCGCCCGGTGCATCGTAACATCTAACTACCGCTTTCATGCCAGGCTCCTCTTGCAAATATTTACCCTGCTTTTTTCGTCTTACTCAAAACGTCATCTCCTATCTTCCTAGTTCGATTTTGACGGCAAAATAAAAATGTTCAGTCCATGCCTGTGACGCAGAATGGTTTCCTTAAGGTTCTGGTTCAGTTCACTGGGGGCCAGTCGACAGGATTTAACAGCACAAGAAGTCAATGGCCTGGGCTGTTTGATTGGGTGGGAAAAGCTCGCCAGGGTACCCGGATGACGACGTCAGAGGTTACATGAATCGAGATCATTGCGGATCTCGTCGTTTTATTTCACGTTAACTACTACGGTTGCTCAAAGGTCGCGAACTGCGCGCGGCCATGCTTGCCTGGGCTGGCGCGAAAAAGCAGCGGAAGACAAAGGAAGACGCTCGTCGTCACAATTAGGTGCGCCAAGCCACACCAAGGTACGAGATTTAAGAACTTTAGTTACTAAATTTATTTCATCTTGAAAAATTACGCTTGGCTTGCACTTGACTTGACTCTCAGTTGTACATTTCATGGCGTGCGACGTCATAACGCCGCCCGGAGCCTTTGAAGTTGCGCCAAGATGAAGGAAGCGAGGCATTTGTTTCGACCCGCACGTTGGCGCTGTCGAGCTGCCGGATCCGAAATCAGACATAAACAATTGAGATTTCGTGCATTCCGCTAAGATCATGTAGGATTGGTTATGATTTGAAATACGCTGCACAACGCAGATGCGACAAGGAAATAGTAAGTTTGATACAGGTCTGGCGGAGACCAGTGTGTTTTACCACCTGCTAGAAGGGTAGACGATGTGGACTTGTCAAAGTGGGATGTTCACTTCAGTTGCAGCAACTACCACAGACCAGTGTTCCGTCCAAGAAAATCTTGACTGAATAAATTACTATAAGGCCGCCTTAGCAGAGTTCTAAATGAATTGCAAACTTTGTGAATTATCAGAATATGTTTAAAATCTTATCGAAATACGAACAAAGTAAACATTTAGTTCAAATAGCTTGTTTTCGTGCTTCTGCAATGTTTATACACTTTGTCCAGCTTTATTGCTGACTCTTGATAGGCAGGTAAGTGGAATGTTGCAAGTGCGCGAGAATGAGATTTTCACCTTGCAGGGGGCATCGCTACAGACTCCTGCAGAGTTAGGGTGAAGTACGCTGTGGTTTGTGGCTCGGCACAAAGTTCGGTGGGTCCTTCTGTTATTTAACACAAGCTTTTTAACAAGCTTGATTGGTTCTTGACAACCCTATTCGGCATTAGACTTTCATATGAATGTCTAATCTCGGCTTCGAGTGACTGAAATCTGTAAAAGAGTTTTGTTGTAAAATTGAACAAACGCCTTAACCATTTCCGTTTGGCATTGCGGCAGATATTGACATGCTTTGACTTTACATTATACGAGGGGTCTCCAAACAGTTCTGTCCGAGCGCCACATAAGCTAGTATACAACAGTTCAAGGGCCGAACATAAACTCCTGGTCCAAACAAAAGAATGTCAAAACGTGAAGATTAACAAAAGTACATTTATTAGAAAGAATGGTGAATTTCTTGTTTGACTTTAGCACAGGGTTTTTAAGGTGTTTTAGGGACGCGATTCGGGTCCCTATAATCAAAGAAAATTATCATCGGGTCCCTACAGGTCCATACCGGGTACCTAACATTTTCCTGAAAAAAATGTTTTGGTATAATGGGGAAATCCGGCTTCAGATGCAATGTACACAATATAAACAAAGAGACCTCGGCAACATATCAGCAAAGGTTAGGCCAACCTGCAGCGCAGTAATACTTAGCCAACTAACATTCACTTGGCCGTCTTCCGTAATGTCATTGTTTCAGGATATGACATTCTACCAAACCAACAAAATTTTCGTAATTGTGTTATTCATTCATTATTTATAAAGTGTCTTTGCGGGCTGGCCACATTTGGCCCGCGGACCGTAGTTGACTGGCCGCATTTGGCCTACAGACCGTCGTTTGGCGACCCTGGCTTCAACCGTCAGAAACTGGCATACGACACACTTGCACAGCCTAGAATCGCATACAGCACACCTGCACACAGCCTTGTCAAGAACGTGAGTCAGGATAAAGCTGCACGACGCGCAGGTTCGCGAGCGTGTCGCAAAAATCTGCGTCACCCCATACTGCTTCGCTGAACAAGCCTTTCACAGGCGTCCGTTTCGACAAGCAGCCGAATGGCTTGCTTAGAAAAAGCTGAGGTCGAGTCGTCAAACCGACGCGAGTTACACATCCTCACGAACGACATTGTTTGTGGTTAAGATTCGGCGCGGGCCAGCCAGCTACAGTACCAATCTCGTGTCTTTGTCACTGCGTGGCAAGGTAAAAAACGGTGACTTGGACCACTTCATGAGTGCCGTGAACATCTGCGACATGGCGAGCGCCTTGCTGGCGATTCTGTTGTGAAGTGCGCGCTGAATTGCCAGGGCGCGAGCCACGGTTTAATTGATGGCGCTGTTCAGGGGTGAATTTTAGAATTTAGGGGGGCGCGAGGCAAACTTCCAGAAAGGGACCCCAAATCTACACAATCACGTTGCTGAGGAGCTCCTTTGGCACATTTGCAGGTAATTTTTGATTTATTTTTAGAAACATTTGACTTGCTTCAGAGATCATTAAATGTGGGTCTGGAGTGGTTCATTAGCTTTTCATAAAAACAAAGCAAAAACTAAGCGTGGAGCTCTCAAGGGGGGCACAGCATCTTTGCAACAGGGGAAGCGAGGCGACCGTCTCGTTCGCCCCCCCTGATATCCGCCTGTGACGCTGTTAAGGCCAATCTATACTGGGGCCGAGCCAGGATCTATACTGGGGCCGAGCCAGGTGTTGCCAGGCGCAGTGTTTTGTTTGTTTCATCGCTCCAGGCAATTCTGCGCCGTGCAAGGCTCGGCGCGCCAACTCCTGGACGCAATAAAACAAACAAAACGTTACGCCTGGCAGCTCTTGGCTTGTCTTCAGTGTGGATTGGCCTTTGTGCGTTTAAGTGACCTGACTACCGCACGAAACACGAATTTTAATCCGCGAAAATTGACGCAGTGTGCTGGTCGCAAAATTTGACGTCGTAAAGTTTTGACAGGGCTCATTCCGGTTGGTCGATTGCTTGTGCTTTTCATCAGAAGACAAATAGAAGAAAAATAACTTGACATTCCCTGTTTAAATGATGCATTAAAGTCGCGGCCATGGTCACAAGCCAGCTGGTCACTGGCTATGTTTACGTATAGCACACGTGGTAATGGGAAGTATAACGAGACCCATATTCCTGTGACGGATACCACAAACACGCAGGGCAACCGCCCCACTTCTGTAATATACCCTCAAATTACGGAGGGGACAGAAATACTTGCAAGGGGGAGTTCGCATTGCCCGTGGAATTGCGTAAAGCGCGCGACTGAATTACGTCATCATCGAGCCACAGAACGCAACAAAGCAGTTGATGACGACTGAGAGGTTCAAATTTCGAATCGCGGCCGTTGCAGAAGGTGGTGAATGCTTTCGCTGATGGAGAAAGCCTTGCGTTCGGCTTGCGTCAAAGCACAACACAACCCTTGTGGTACTTACGAGGACGATATGGACATCGAGGTGTCGTCCGAGATTTGAACCGGCGACCTGGAGGACGAGATGGTTTTCGACGCGTAGGACGGCTGCTCGTCGTCGCTCGAGTCGCACGTGAGATCGATAATCTCGGGCTCGGGCTTTTTTCTCTTCTCGGGTTCTTCGACTGATACCGGGGCGTTTCGACTCAGATCTGTCGAAGCAAGATATCATGACGATGAGGTTTAGAAAACAGACAGAAAAAACGAAGAACTTCTTCGTGACAAGGCCACTAAAAGTGAACTATTCGACACGATTGATTAGTGCGGAAACTATTTAATTAACCCTCTAGAGCAGGGGGGGGACAATTAATTTGACTCGCGTACACTTTGAGAAGCCCGCGTTAAGCGGAGGGCCGTACCTTCTATTGGATATAGAAGCAAGTTTTGGTTAAGTTAGCCTCAGCAGTAAGCAATAACATTTACTGTGATAAGCTGAATGAAATTTCAGATTTGAAATATTTCCTGAATTCCTCCGCGGGCCACGGAAAACGCTGTGGCGGCCACATTTAGCCCGCGGGCCGCCATTTGCCCACCCCTGCTCTAGGGCAACGTTTCTTAATGGAAGCCAGTGAAATATCTGGGGGTCCCCAGAAGGAATGTCAAAACCTTTCAACCCTCAGATGCACAAACAACAACTACCATTTTAATTTTCCTGTGTTTCTTTTTTCTTTTATAAGAAAATGCGCTGCAACAGAAACCTCCCTATTTGTTCGCACAAGAAACTTTCAACAGGCACGCCATCGATTAACTGAAAAGAGGGAATTGGGACTTTACGCCAAAATTGCGTTTTTTTGAAGTTCAAACCGCTATACATGGCCACATGTCGATTTTGGCCCCGACAGAACGCATATGGGTCCGTTAGCGTAAGGACCGCGAGAAGACAGGCAGCATACAGTTGTAGCTCTGCCTGTTTTTATCACTTGACATTGTTTGTTTGTTTTCCAAGATCGCACGTAAACGAAACGCCTCGTCGATTCGGGAAAGCCTTGAACAAACGCAGGTTTACTGACTTCAAGGTTCTCACACGTTTTCATGAACTATTTTCCACACTTTTTTTTCAATACCTCTTTAATGCTAGATGTACTGTTGCTATCTTCGTTTTTCTGAAATTTTATTTGCAGTTTTACAAGTTGCATACCACTGCAAAAACATCTGCTGCCTTACTTTTTGTTCTGTACAACTGTCATAAGCAGCAAACAACAAAATTTGAATAAACAACGGCTAAATGCTTACCGCATCGATCTCACGGAAAGTATTCAAGCTTGTAAACCTTGCAATTGAAATAAAACTTCAAAAAAATCTGCAATCCAAACTGCACTGCCCTTAATATCATTGTGCAGTTTGTGGAAACTGCATCAACCCATTTTTACTAGACCTGTCTTGGTTTGTTTGGTTCATTTTTTTAAAACTTGTTGGAGAACTTCCAATTGACATCTCGATAACATCCACTGACAGTTGTACAATGTTTTTCTATCCTATGTCTCCTACGTTTTCATGAGCACAATCATGCACGTTAGTCGCTTTGGCATGTCCCATATATTTTGAATCGAAGTAGTAACTTTATTCACCAAATTTAATCTAATCAGTGTAATCACAGACGATTCTGCTTAGAAACTTTATGACGTCTTTGCCTTTCAGACTTTAAATTTCCAATACTTTTTTAATACTTCATGTACATTTTGGCTAAATTAAATACTTTTTCAAGGTCTTGAAAACCGATTTCATAATTCTTTTCAATGCTTTCAATACCGCGTGGGAGCCCAGTTACTTTCTTACTGAAAAAATGTTTGATTATTATGTTATTGGATGTTTACATTGAAACATATATGTTTTTCCAATATACATTTATATTATTGGAATATTTATGATAAAAACGTTCGAATATTCCAACATGTATGCTATGTTGACGCGATAACGACAAAAAAGGCTGAATGTCGATAAGTTAAATTTGGTCTGCGGCACTCAAAATATGTGCTCGTGATTGAAAAAAAACAAGCAATTCAAATTAAAGTCATTTTCACTAAAAGCTAATTCAAAAAGAAAGCAATATTTTTAGTAGAGATTCAAAAAAAAGGTAACAATACGAAAAAAGTGAATAAGGTAATTTAAAAAAGTAAAAGTAATTCAGCACACGCCCCAAGAATAACGATTGTCATGAAAACACCTTAAAACCTACAAACACCACAGTGCAGTGAATCGACCAAACTGTAGGGTTTTGAAGTGTCCTTGCGTAATGTTTTGAATGATGAGCACTGAACCATGACGAGACAATGTGCAATAGCGAAACTCTACCAGGGTGCTGTCCCACAATTATATCTATCAATCAGTTTGTGTAGTCTTCCTGTGAGTGTCGTCAGTGTTTCGCTTTCAAAACTTGTTTTCAATTAACGTCTAACAACATAGCGTTGCTAATTCAAAGCATATCGAAGAGGGGTATATTTTGTCTCGGAAAAATAGGAGAAAAAATTCGAGCCGACTAAAACATGGATAAAATCTATCACATTAATTAAAAACCACGCCTTCTGGCTTAATTGGTTGATTGGTCTTCAAATTTCAAGCGGCGAAAAAGACTACTGCTGTTTTGCTTCGAGGAGCACTGCATCGTTGAAAAAGAGTCGTTCCAAATACACAGCAAACTATTAGTTTGAACACGGATAAGCCTCCGGAACTCATTTTTGGTGTTTCAGCGTTCAGTTATTTTTGCTTTACTTCTTTCTACAGCACGTTTGACGAATCAGTGTTAATTGAAAGAAGAGGTGCTGGATTTGATGGGTGGCTGGTTTGGAAGCAGCGCGCGGAAGGCCCGAGGGCACTGCAGTGACGGATGAAGCTATCGGACGGCCGCAACCATAAATATGGCGAGAGATGATACGCGTTCAACAGAATCGATACTTTTTATACATTTTAATTCAAGTGGATATTAGCCAGCGTACCAGCGGAAACATTACACAAATATTACTGATCCGGCTGATAGTATCGTTACAACTTTCTTTTGGGGTTAGGCCGGTGTCATGGCCGATTTTTTGCAGGGGTAGATCTTATCGCGGTAATCACAGCACTACAATGTGGTCGTTAGCGAGTGGAACAGGGTTGCGGCATCTTTTACAGAAGTTTGATTCGTTTGGACCGCCCAAGCAAAACTTCGAGTGGCAAAAAAATGTTACCTTTCCGGATCAATTGAAAACACAACTTCTTTTGAATGCTTTTCCTGCTGCTTTGCGCTGTCTCTTTCTTCTGCTGCCCCCGCTTCTTTGTGGTAAGCCTCGAACTTGTCGGTTCGCCGCTGGCGGCCGCCTTCTTGACCTCAGGTAACCCCGATCGCTCTGGCAGATTTTCACCTGGACGAAGGTTACCTGCGTTCATTGTGACTGCATAATTGGCCAGCTGTTTACTCGGGTCTGCCCGTAAGTGCAGCAGCTTCCTGTGACACCGTGAATGCTCAGTGAGTATTATCTGTCTGCGCCTTGCACTTTGAACTCGGCAGCAAGCATTTTCAGCCTGACCTCATCTACATAAAAGCTGCAGTAACGGTCTTCTGTTTTCGTAATTGTAAAACTCCTGCCAAATGGCATTCCACTGTCTATAAGCACTACGTTTAATTAAATGGCCGTATTTTTAAAAAGGTACAAACAATAGTCGCACAGAAACTAACACGGAATTAGCCGTTAGCTGGAATTAGCCGTTAGCCGTTAAGTCGGCAAGTCGGCAAACAAGATGAACACCCCCTAGCCCGAAGTTTGAGATCCGCCCCCATTCAAATTCTCTTCATGCTTCAGCGATTCAACAAACCTCATAAAACGAAACACAAAGTTTGACAGATGGAATGCGGAAAGCAGACGGGAAACCTATCCATCACAATAAAGCTTGGTAGCGGTTTTGGAGAAATAGCACATAGTTCGCGGCTTCGAAGAATGTCAGCAATTTAAGGTCTGAAACGACGTTTCACTATGAGTATGGAAGAAACCTATGTTCTTTTACTGTAATTTCGTATCTTTGAAGAAAACGTGATGCGCGTCATTTAAACCCGGTTTCAAAAGCTTTAAATCGGCACCAAACCGTCAAGCGCAAAAATACTGCACTGCAGTTTCCAGCAATCTGTTCATTCAGAGAATTTTTGTGCTCCTAAGCAGTTCCTTACGCACCTTTCTGTTGAAACCGGGTTAGGAAACTTCTACGCCCAAACATGGTCTCGCAACAGGCCCACCGCGTACGCGCTTAAGCGCCTTTCCAGACAGAGTTCCTGTGTTTTGTTTCGAATGCAAAACTATTTGGATCAAATGTTTCACGCGGCTTCGCACCTTGAATTTGTGTGAATTCTTTTCTTTCCGGTTCAGGACCGAGTAAAACTTGAAAATCTTGTGCAGAAGCAGATACATAAAAAACACTGTCAAATGAAATCATATTGGGATGTTTGGAGGGTTCTCATTGGACGAATTTTTCCTGACGACGAAAACAGCTGCTTTTCGAAACGCCCAATATTATCCTGTTATTATCGTATATCTTGTTTCTTGTTTCAATCATTGGCTTTCACGTCGTTGCATCGGTTAAGTTTACTTTTCGCATCAACCACGACGCAGTTCAGGGAGAACATGACAAGCATGCAGTCGAATGAAAAATAAACAAACAAAAACTCACTACCATGGCAACGTATCAGGAAAGAAGCGACCACTGGTTGGAAAGACGCTTTTGTGAAATGACATTGAACACCATGTACGAAGCAAACCCGCAAGCGAAAGAACGCGTTTAGAACGGGCATGGCTGTAAACCAGGGGTGGGGTACGTATTTACTATCACGATCCACATAAGTTCTGGATTGCCGCTGTTGGGTCGCACATAATTGATTTTATCCTAAGATTCTACCTTTATCTTATTACCAGGGATGGAGGCTTCTTATGACATACCATCTCAAGCAGTGCCGTGGCAAGGCAGCCCCGTACCCCCCGGTTGGGTGGGGTCCGACCATTCGTAGGGGCCCCACAGTATATATTGTATTAGTAAATTAGAGCCGTCTCTCTACCCTTGACTTTTACTCTTCTGGTTTTTGCCCTCAATGCGGAGCCGGTAGATCAAGCATGTAATATCACGATTCGTTAATTTCGTAAAAGAATTGCGGACGTTCGGACACTGTAGCAGTATTTTGTAAAGTTGTGGCTACGTCAGAACAACGCCAATAAAGTCTTGACCTTCTTCACTTACCTTCGATGACTACGCCCTTGTGCGTTGAAATTCTCGGGGAAATTTACGTCATAATGAATGTGCTGTGGAGTGTTGTGCAATCGCTTTGTAGTTGCGTACAGAGACTCGGTTTCTAGTTCAACGCTAAAAACGTTTTCGTGAAAGCTGCTTAAGACAGGTTATGTAAAGTTGAAACGAAGGAAAGCTGTTGTGTCAGTTTATTATATATATGTCTGTGCAGACTGCGCTAAGACAGTCTAATTTGCAACTTCGACTAGAAATAATCTCGATAAGTTTAACGCTCGCTTTCTCGATCTTAAAAAGCCTCTTCAGATTTAATCTCACTTGCTACATGTCATGAAGATGGATGGCGTCAAATTCCAATAAATTCGTTCTTATTAGAAGTGAAGGCAGAAGGAGTGTTGGGAAGCAGTTAGTTCTACGCACTGCTTCCATCTATCAGCTTTTGGTGAAAGCACCAGTTGATTACATTGAGACTGGCTATTAAAATGATGAGGCTGTACAGCGACCACCAGGTGCTCTGTGATCGTCGGGATGCAAATCTCAAGCATTAATG
>JGI24158J21664_10013745_pt1 | contig 10666 bp, 5 predicted proteins | sample Ectturendosymbi3_FD_21664 | JGI IMG/M metagenome (IMG submission 21664)
TATTCTAGTTTGTGTCAGCTTTTGTGTGTCCATAATTGGTTATGTTCTAATTTATGTCCATATTTGGTTATTTTCTTCGTCCATAACTTTCTCAGCTGTTTCATTACATCATTGTTGTAATGTTTTCACATCATCCAGGTCCAAAGGTCGTTCTTGTCGTTTCACAAGGTTTGTGCTTTAGGCATTTCAATGCTTAAGTCCTCATATGCATTGTCTATGGTTTCGTATGCTTTGTCTTTGTGGATTTCTTTATTGAAATCATTTTGTTGTAAGGAAGTTCCTACAACAATTGATAACTTAAAAAAAACATTTCAAGGTTAGACTGTTTTAGAACTTTGCAGTATCTGTTTCATAGATGGCGTGTCATGCCACAATGCTTTCGCATTTTACCTAGACTCGACCAATTTGGGAATTTGCGCCCAACTCCGCAGTAGTTTTGTAACAGGTGTTACGTGCTAGCTAACAATAGTGTTAAGAATGTGTCTGTAACCCAGTGGTTCTGTCTTCAATGCAGTTGCAAAACGTGTCGGTAACCCTGATTCCGCCGGCTTAAATGCCTTGTACTACGTTCTGTTTTTGTCGACCTGCGTTCTGCAGGGTGTGTGTGTTCATACTATGGACTTCGTNCCTGGACATAAACAAATNAAAAAAAACCCTGCTTCTGCAACACAGCACCAATTTTAAATGCACCAAAAGTAACGGTAGCTCGCTACTGTTGCAACCTCTCCGGTGGCGTTGCGTTAAATATGGGATTCACCACAAACGGGATGTGTGTGAAGAAAAACACTATATATATGTGGCGCGAACAAGCAATAATAGAGTGATCTCGTTGGGTGATCTCTATTGTTGCTTGCTGCCACAGTGCGAAGCTTTGCGCACAAGCCGCTCGGGATTTCCGATCGCAACACTACTACTTTTGTTTAGTAGCGGGAGGGATAACGCCGCTATTATATTCAGCAAATAGCGATAGTCAGTGCCGTAGCAGCCCAAATGCTCACAGATGTCCCCTAATGGTGATTTCTAAGATTTCGACGTTATGGCACATGTTGAGATCGCCTCGCAATCTCAACATGAAACAGGCATTCACCTGATAAGTGACATTGATTCTGAAAACAAGTCAAGGAAACGACCAATAAGTTTGTCACTACTTTCGATACACGGTAATGATTGGAATGTTGGGAAACCAAGACTTCACAGACAATGAACTTCCCAATAAACGTATAAGGATAGAACAATTTGAAGATTGAGGTTATTTCTCAATCCGGACTGGATATTATGAAGTCAGAATTGACTGTGATGAATTTAAATGTCATTTGTGTGTGTTATGCATTGTTATTGATGATCAACACCCAATAGGCAAATCCTTTACTATTTTGGTGTAAATTATAACTTAAAACTAAAACAGATCAAATAACATTACGTTTGTAACGTGCAAAAACACGCTCCGAAGATAATACATGACGTGACACATTTCGACCAATGAAAACTCGCTCTTAGAGCGAGCGAGGGCATTTCGGAGTGAGAGACAGTGCCTCCAAGTAAGAGAGGAATTCGTCTGAGTGAGAGAGGGCAACCTAGAGCGAAAGAGGTCATCTGAAGTGAGAGGACAGCCCTACGAATGTAACCACGGGGAGAGTAATATTTTATAAGATGAGGCTGCTCCTTCGTGAGGGCAGCTTTATGAAGACAACCAATAGTGATATAAGATTATAATAAAATAAACAGAGTATTCGAAAAGATGTAACAGGAGCACTCTTGGGCACAAAACCAGCGCAATCTGCGACTGAACCTCAGTCTGTTGAAGGCCACTGCCTGATAAGCAACTTGAACCCACTGGTGAAGAGATTCCCACTGGAATCTATAAAATGGTTTAATGCCTGTCAAAAATAAAAAGTGGCTTTGGTTACTTCCTGTGTTGAAACTACTGAACTCGTGTTATTACTCCTGATTATTATAGCAATTTCGCATTGATGTTAATGTCGCAGTGAAGTTGATATAGTGATGAAATTTAAATTAATAAAACCATGAAGAAAACTACACTTGCTTTATGTTTCAACTGAGCTAAGTCGAACACAAACGGGCGGGTCTGATTCTTTTCATTGTAGTTTCGGGCGCATCTCGAGTAGTTTTTGTCATAAAATGCCAGTGTTCTCAGAAAGTTTACTCTAAACGGCAGTGAAATATAACATCACTGTTACACGCATCGCGAGGCCGAATGGCCTTCACAACAAAATACCTGATTTTTGTTTTTTCTTATTTCACTATTTTACTAGTTCAACTTGCAAAAAAAATTTCAGCAAAAACGTCGCCAGAAAGTCTTCCATTGGGCTTTATGATTGGGCAGGGAATAATACAATCTAAAAATTTATATTTAATTCACAACACAGCATTTGCAAATTTGGCTAATTAATTACAAAAGTATTAATTTTTTCGCGCAAGGACCCATAATAGGCTCGTAGTTTGCAACTAAAATGTTTTGAACGAGCTGGAATTTGGTCTTAAACGTATCAATGCCCACTGGCCAGCTGTAAAACCTTAAAACCAAGGCTTGAAATAATTTCCGCTGAAAGTAACCAGAAACAACGTATAACCCGAACAGCCGCCTGCCGAACAACGATTTCAAAGCTTGCTACGCTTTTCCGACCAGGCCTGCAGTCACGAAGCACAGAGTACGACATACAAGTGATAACTATTTCGTTAGAACGATATGCTGAAAATCGTGACGTGATATAAACCACAACGCCAACGACGGCTACCGCAAAGCAGACTCAACACGGACGCATGCAAGGTTCACAGCAAAACAAAGACAGACACACGCGTAAAACAGAAACGAGACCAAAAAAAACGACCGATCAAGAAAAAAACATGTCGGTAAGAACTGCTACAACATTTCAAGCATTGTCAATTAATCTAACTTTCCGACAAATCTGACCGATATGAAAAATACAAGTAACAGCAGACTGATTCAAGAGTTAAAAGTTAGCGGGGATAGAGGTTAACTGCCCACCCGGTGTATTTGAAAATCGCGTTGAAATGGACAAAAATTTCACGAAGCTCTTATTATCAACAAATGGATATATCAAAAGCATGATCGAGGTTGTTTATTACTGTTGCGGAAAAAATATGATAGACTATGGGTGCGTATGTTAAAAATTGGTAAAAAAGATAGACAAATGCCATACGATTAAAAAATGAGATTTCTTATGCGAAATTCTTTGGTTATCTGGTAAAAATCTTGGACTAAAAATGTGGTTTCACGTCTATGCAAGTGAAAGACTCGAGCTACAACGATCAGGTGAAGTGGGGAGGATCTACGCGATCACTGTACAACCGTTTTTGACAAGAACATAAGGGTCCAATGCTGCTGCTTCACTTCTTACAAACGAAAGCTTTCAGACTTCGAGCAAAATAAATAAACGCACATACCGTTAAAAATATCAGTTTACGGCAAAGCAACGTAAGAGAGTTTTTTCGGTCAATGTCCCGCAAGGAGTTGGCTTCAGAATAAAGAAACTGCAAATTCTTCTGCATCAAGTAAAGCGGTCGTAAAAAAGCGTGCTTGACGTCACTAAATTGTTTAATGGCGCTGGTGACGCCATCTAGCACCAGAACGCGAATCGCGTTGGAGAGCGATTCGCCAAAACGGAAATTAGAAATGAATCGCTCAGATAAAACGCATGGCGCAAAACAGCACAACTGCCAGAGTTAAAAATTATAAAACCGCAGCTGAGGCAAAATACAAAGTTTTATTAAACAGCAACACGGACGGATGGAAATAACCACGTATTTCAGAAACATTCTTTAGTCATCCGCAGATTTAACCAAAAGTCAATACTTTTGAATGCTGTGGAATGGATTTTGGGCAACTAGTGTCAGAAACACGAATGTTTCAACGCTTGAACAGAGCAATTCAGCTCGCGGCACTGTGCTCGTGCTTCAAGTGACACTTTCCTTACGCTACGCACGGTCTTGCGACGAAGTCGTGAAAACATCTTCGAATGTGCAGCGGCGAGATTAACACGATGTGTACCTGACGTTAGTCTTTGCGCCGAACGAGTCGAAACATCGAACGCGCGCGTACCAGGATGTTTATCGCCATGATGACGACCTTCTTGTGCGGGAAAGCACGCAAGCTTTACCCGGTCAGTTGATATTATCAAACGAACGAGTAGCAGTGCGTGATCATTGGAGTAGTGCGCTGCAGCCGCAATGGCCACAAAAACGTGAATTTGGAATGAGGAAGGTCTGTGCCGTTGCTGGAAACAAACGTCACAGTTATTTTCAGAATGTGGGATGCGTGACTCGTTTTCCAGTTCCATACTTTTCGCTGTGAATGTGAAGTGCAATGATGACGATGAAACGAATGAAGGACGAAAAAATAAGAAAATAAAACGAGAAAAACAACGGATTTCTTTGATCGATACTCATTCTGCGAAGCCACAAACGAAGATAAACGCATGAGGTCAGGCAATGAAAGTACAGAAAGTAGTGCTGATTTGATTGCGCGTTAAAGGGCCACACAGCAGGTGGCCATTCAACGCGGTACAGCTTTCACAGAGACGCTGCCCTTGCGCGAAGAGACGTGCGCGCGTGAACCGGCAAGGTCGGCAGCGTTGAAAACATCTCCGAAAATCAACAACACAACCGTTGAGACGCCGAAAACTTCAAGATGACGGATTATTACTTTCCTAAAACAATTTTTACAACAGGAACGCATTTCGCTGCGCGCAGGTCGTGACCGTCGGCACTGGTGCGAAAACGGCGGCACATCGATCCTGGCGCGGTCTGAAGGCGAGAGGTTATCGAAGCAGACAGGACCGCAGCTGCGGCGCGTTCAGAGCGTCCTCGCGAATGCGGACCGGCTCGGCGTGGATCTTCAGAGATGACACGCAACCGACGAGAGGGTGAAAGAAGGACTTGTAAAGACCAGCACCGCGGGGCTGGTAATCCACTCCGCCTGGGAAAAAGCAAAGCACGGGTCTTGCGAGATGAAAGCTGCTAATATCTACCACCGCAGCATCTCAGTATCTTTAAGCACGTCTTGTTAAATCGCTTCGCAAATGACCCAAACAAACTTGTAGCATTCTAAAATAAACGCAAACATCTCTAACTAGACAATGTTCAACTTGTTTTCTTGCGTTGGCGAAAAAGCAGATTAAAAACTACACTCATGCGGTAAAAGGTTTTAAAATTGTACTAACGCGTGGTGGAGCGCCTTAAACTCGTCAAAATCTGAATAATTTCTTTTCTCAAGGATCACTGAGCAACAAAGCTCAATCGTGCCACTGTCTACATGTGCTTTCACAGTGAACGCTGGCAATCATGCGCAAGTGCAATATAAGCAACTGCAGATATATTACAACAACACAATAAAAATGACTCGATCGTTTTCAATCTGACAGGAGACTATTTAAGAAACAGACCCGCCTCATTTATACTGCTGGAAAATTCCAGGAAAAACAATCTATCAGAACAACGTTACGAAAAGCAAATTCCTGTTATGCATGTTGGAAGGCCATATCTCGTTCTCATTTCGTACCGAGCCAGAGCACTCCATCCGTATTCAGGTTACGGGTTGGTCCAGGCGATGTTACTGTCTGCGGCATTCCATTGTTGACTTGCAGCGTTGCTTTGTTGTACTTTCTGTTAAACAACGCAGTAGGATTCAGTTCCGCTTTCTGAACACAGCACCAAGCACATGCGCAGATATGCGACGTCACTAACGAGTTTTTCGAAGTAATTAGGAACAACTTCAACTTTGTTGAACGATTTACTCGCTTTTACTGTATACACACCGGCTATACGGTGCAGTAGATTGTGCACGTGCCGCTAAAGCTGAAGTCATGCTGCCATACCGAAGACTTGAAAAACCGTACTTTCGGCCTTTCTGGTTTCGTGCTCGGCGTTAACTGGTGGTCGTGTGGCCCATGACGCAAGCATTTCAAGCAAGTGGAGATGGCCGCCCGCAGACAGCTCGTTACAATCAGCGGGAATATAATTTGATACAATGAAATTTTCTTTCTGTGTATGCCATAACGAAATTCTTCTACTTTGCCATACACACTACTGTAAAACAAGAAATAAGAATTAATTGACAGCAAAAGAAAAAATTGGTTGTGACTCAAGCGCATTACTCGGGATTCGAATTTCAGAGTTGTGACTCGTACTCATGAGATTTCTTATGCGAAATTGTTGAAGTATTTCTGAAGTGGCGATGCAAGCAAGTGTTATTGGCAAGTTCAGTCCAGCTTCATTATACTCGTTTGTAATCTCTTTGGATTGCTATAAGTGGTTAGTGGCGCCATCTCTGCTTGCGCCGGCGTTACGCGGCTACTTCTGTACTGCATTTCTATCAACAATGACATTTTCCGCATGGGAAGACAGGCTTAATGGTCTGCGGTATTGAGTGGCGAAGTCAGGCTTTTGTTGAGTCATCTATGCAAGAGGGCAGCTTGGCACAAAGATGTAGATTTTTGACACATTGCTTTGTCCATGAAACCTGTATCAATGTGTTAGAACGATACATTTTCGACAAACACTGAATATCCTGAAACCTTGCTTGAACAAGTAACACCTATTCAAGACTCACAAGCGCAAAAATATTTGAATGAAGCAGCTTTAAAAACGTTGCTGCATTAAATAGTTGAAAACATACTTAAGCTTTTGCGAAAATATCCCCTCGAACGAACCCAACCCACTGTTTGTATGTATGACGTAATCGCGACCTATTCGTGCCATCAATTCACACAGACATTGATTGATTATTTTTCAAAAGTAGGAAATTTTGAGACGAACGGTTGGTTCTGCAATAACGTGGGAAGGGCAAACGCTGAAATAAGACTTGCTTGTATTGCTACATTAGGGACAATTTGTCCAACGCAGCTAGCAATCGCTATGCTTATGTTATGTTCAATCCCAGGGCCGCAATTCCTTCACACGTGTAACTCTCAGGGTGACCGAGCATTTTCAAGCTATGTTCACAGATTGCTGTGGTCTTTGCAGTTTCTCATTCAAGTTTTGTTGTTCAAATAATCAACGGACAGTTTCTGTCCAGACAGCAACTTCCGGGTCATTTGCGAAACAAAACCAGAACCAAACTGCTGGTCTTACCTTTCCACTTTAATTACAGCCATGGTGCCGTCGTTGATTCGGTCTTCGGATACCAAGTGAGCAGCCCCAGAACCCAGATTAAACCGCAGGTGCACTCGACCGTCACTAATCGCTACAGCGAGATAATCGTTGTTGCCTACAGCCTTGCCAGCCATGAGTAGCAAGCCGTGACCCGCTGTAGTCCGAAGCACCAGTTCGTAAACGTTGTGGCTCAAGGCACGGCTTCTGAAATGCACCCAACAGAAAAATTTCAAGCTGTCATAATTTATCATAACGATAATTTCGTTCAATTGATGCGAACACTAATGCGATTTCGCAACAGAAACGTTGACGCGGCAAACGGTTTCCGATAAGCCTGACCGCAGCGATTATATTCCAACAGCTACAACGATCTTTACAAAGTTGCGTCATAGGTAACTCTGACCGGGGAGTTCACTGAAGCACGTCACTACGAGATGTTAGTTACAAAATCAAGTGAGGAGACTGAATACATAGTTAGTTGCGATCCTTCACAGGATTTCTGCAGACAGGATTAAAATATCAACGTTCCTTTGGTTAAAACGAAACCTCGCGCGGTATGCGTCGATTAGACAAAAAGCATGTCTCTCGCGGATGCCACAGTGCAACGCGATCATGCAAACGACGTATGGATTACACGTGAGGAGCGGCATGGGGATGATACGATACAAAGTTAATTACACCAATATAAGCTTGTGGTCAGCGGACGAGTATCGCGCAGACATTTTGCTGCAAGTCCACAATATACTCCCACATATAGAAAACCTAACAGTCTAACAGAATGGTAAGATCAAGAAAAAGTTTTTCGTGACAACCGTGTGTCACTAACGCACGCGTTTTACGCTTGGTCATATAGGTTAATTACACGCACATACAAACCGATATTATAGTCTGCTAAATTACTATTTACTCTAAACTGACTTATTCTCATGTTCTCTTGCAGCTATATCTTCACTAGTTATACCCGTGCTACCGACAAGGCATCGCCTAATTTTCAATTAAACCTTTGCAGTCAAAAGACAAAAAAGGCAAAAACTAAAAAACGACTTACAACAATATGTAGCTTTGATTAGTCCCGTACAACTTTTCGAATACATTAAATTTAACAGGGATGTATCGAATCGGCTTTGGTCACAAAAATGAAATGTGAAAATTGTTCCTAATAAGTAGAAAAGCGTAATGATAGAAAACAAGAATAGAAAAAAAGATGCAGTTGTGACGATTGTGGTGACATGCGTGATGAAGCAGGCAAGTCATTAAAATGAATATCATTCAATTCACACCAACACAAAGAATGTCTTACGTCCTGTCGTAATTCCTGAAAAGACTTCAAAGAAAGGGAAACCTTTTCGTTATTTTCATGTGGGAAATTAAGTGCCTTTTGACGCATCACAACAATTTATTTTTCTAAATTGGTGCAACAGTTCAAAATATCCGCAAGAGAAGAAAACGATAGCAATATTAAAAACACATATAGGGTAAGAGTTCAAATCCCGAGTCAAGAAAAAAATGCACTTTCAACTCACGAAATACATACTTGGTAAGCTGGTTCATCCCAACGCTGAATCCGATGCACGCAATGTTAATAATAAAGGTTGAACAAACTCTCACAATTTCCTGTGCATCTTAAGAATATTAACATGTTTACAAAGCATTTACAACTGAACTGAAAAGGAAGTGCCCAAGGAATGTGGTCATAACTTACCGAGCCTTAATGGCGTTTCTGTACTTGGCTTTCGTTTTCCCATCAAAGTACACGGCAGTGGCTCCCTGGTCTTGAAGGATGTTTTTGTTCGTATTAGCTTTCTGTTCTGTTAAACAAATACTTCAAGAATTACGCGTTAGGAAACCTAGAATGATCTCTGTGACGCATTTTACAACACAAAGCCCAACAACAATCGCTGACGCCACTTTCAAATGTTTCTAAAGAACAAACGAAACTAAAGCCGATGAATCATTACATTCGGGGTGAAGCAGCGCAGCGTAAAGCGAAGAAATGTAGAATTGCACCAAGGCCTCCTTGTTGGGACAATTAGACATTCCAGGATTACTCACTTGCGTCGCAATGCTTTCCCGCGTAGCCGGCCGTGCACTGGCAAGTGTAGGACTCGGCCTGTGGAAAACATGTGGCTCCGTTCTGGCACGGGTTGTGGAAGCAAGCGTGTCCATTGAAAGCGCGCACATTGTGATGTCGCTTGCTGCTGTCCAATGTCAGGGGCATTCGCAGACCGTTCACCTCGAACTGAAACGAGTGAAATCAGAAAATGAGTTATAACTGTGACAATGTAACATGCCTGACAGACACCTGTGGAAACAGCGGAAATTCATGTCAACAAGAGCTTCTGAAGTATCCGGGAAGACATCACGCCATCACCAAGCCACAACTTTTCTGCTGAAGAGACGAGATACTCCGTTGACAACACACGCATCAACGTTACTGGAGCATACATTACCAAGGGAAGACATCTTAAAGAGGAAACAGACAACATATGTCGAATTTCTGCTATGTTCTTATCAAGAACCTGCGCTTCTTCGTAGTAATGTAGTGGCTAGACCAGGGGCGCACAACCTGCGGTAGTACACGGCCTTCAACTGGCATTCATGCGGCCGTGCACTTGTAATTTAAAACATAAGTTATGGGGGCCGGGCAATGATACAAACTTTACTGTATGCGGATACTTAGCGGAAAGACGGCCAAACACACGTGTGGAAGCAGGGTAGGCTCAGTATGTGGGAAGCAGAAGCAATGCAAAAAAACAAAAAATATCTAGAACTCATTGATGGCCGTAAATTCATCACAATAAACGTAATGCGGCCGGCAAAAGCGAAACGTTTGTGCACCCCAAGGCTACACAGACGCTCGATATGGTTGCAAAGTCAGATACCGGAGAGTCGCAATCAATTTGACTTCATGACCGAAACGCCGCGTTGACATATTCATTGCGATGCCATGTCAATATAACTTGGAGGAACTAAGATTATTCAGCTGAGTCGATACAAACCGAACCGCACCAAATACCTGGCAAATTTTTAGCAACTAAACCACCATTCTTCTCCATGAAACGAAGCGCAACAGACTAAAAGAAAAAATCACCATTTGCAAAGCGCCCGCCAGTCCTACAGTGATTCCTGACGAGGGAGGCATATTGGAATAATCAGGCACTCCTCCCAAATACAGCGGCTGATTCAAGTTCAGCTGAGAGTGGTTTTTCTGCAGAAAAAACAAACATACAAAAAAGTGAACAGCAATGTAAACGAAATCTTAAGGAGCTAACGAAATCGTCATAAGCAGCTCTTACCCGGTGTTTCCAATACCATAAACGCTTGCGTAAAAATAAATAACATACTAGTGAATGGCGTGTAAGTACATAAAATACTAGTGATTGGCGTGAAAGGAAATAACATACTAGTGAATGGCGTGTTTGTACATAAAATACTAGTGATTGGCGTGAAAGGAAATAACATACTAGTGAATGGCGTGTTTGTACATAAAATACTAGTGAATGGCGTGAAAGTAAATAACATACTAGTGAATGGC
>JGI24158J21664_10013747_pt1 | contig 10665 bp, 9 predicted proteins | sample Ectturendosymbi3_FD_21664 | JGI IMG/M metagenome (IMG submission 21664)
TGTTGCATACTCCTGAAGTATTGCTTCTATTTTCACCTTTTCTGCTTCGAGCTTTTTTGTTTCTGCCTTCAGTTGCGTTAGCTCTCCATACAGGCTGTTATAATCTGAATACCGAAATGTTTATTAATCAAGGATTTGGTGCACTTTGATGGTGGTAGTAAAGCGAGTTTATACTGTAGTTCGAGAGGCCGTTGGAAAAGTTTCATGATGTTTTTAGTCTTTCAAAACAATTTAAAAAACATTGGGCCCAGCGCCGGCACTATCCACAAGCAGCTTCGATAGAAAGTGTAAGTTTGCGTTGGTTGTAGGCGGAGCCCGGGGCCCCTTTGGCGCGGGAGGCGATTAGAAAAAAATCGGTCAAATCTGCTTAAAACCGGCCTTGTGCATCAAAAAAGGTTGGGAACCAATGTTTTGTATGTCATTCGGTGCAAATGAACAGCGTAAGCGTAAATCCGTTCTTTTTCGTGCAACTGTAAGGTATGGACATGCAATGTGGACAGCTGAGTTTACCTTTGCTTGTTTCTGATCCGCCATAAGTTACTGTTAGATACACGACACAAAAATCAGAAACCAAAGTTTACACAGGGTATATGATTGCTATACAACAGAATTTCTAAATAACCATTCGATGCAAATGAACAGGGTAAGCGTAAAGATCTTAATAAATGATATCTTTCTTGAGGTGTCCTTGACTAAGATGTGTGTGCGTTGAAAAAACATAAACCTCGACGGTTTTGCGCTGAGAGAAGCTGAATGCAAAATTTGATCCGTGGCAAGTTGCTAAGCGTATATTGAGATTGCACAAGGCTGTTCAGCGTACGTTAGAAAGCAGCGAAGAAAAAGTTGCGGCTATACCAGTTTTGAGAAAGAACGAGACACACGAACGTGACTGATAAGAGTCGTACGAGGGAGTTCTCCACAACCAGTGATGCGTTATGCGGTCAACGAGCATACATGGTTCCAGTCTCCTTACTTTCCACTGCCGGTGTGGACTTACCGTAACAAGCGCACTCAGGCGAAGAGCCAGCGAAAGACTAGTGACTCACTTTCGATGACAACGTGCTTGCTCAGGCCAGAGTAATAAATAGTATACAAAGCCAACTGTGTGCACAGTGCGTTGATATCGAGTTTTTCAGCAACAAATACGGCAAGCTTACGAACAAAGCCCGTTAACAATACCGTGGACGCGCAACGAACGACAGTGGCTGGGGGCTCAGCGCTGTTATTCATGTACAGCTTTCAGGTCAGCGCATCATGTTTTTAAAAAGATCTGTGAATCAACAAGAACACCAGTTCAGCCCTGAACAGGCGGTGTTTATCCGAACAGTATCTGAGCTCTATGACTGCAGACTTCGAGCTTTTGAAGAATTAAAAGTGGTCCTATTAAAATTTAGATTTTGGCCCATGCTCGCCATAGCCTCGGGCATTCGTAAAAATTCATGAGCACGACGTCACGAGATCAGTTACAATCCGCTATTGACACGCACCATAGTTATGGGCAAGCAAAGGTGAATATAGCAACAGCAGGACCAGGCTGGGAAAGAGTGAGAGTATCAGGAGTCGGTTGTCAGACAGAAACAACAAAGAAACACTACATCGAAGTACGTGTGATGCATGAAGTTTATTAGGTCTCAATACAAGCAGCATAGGGTAACAATTGAAGTGCTTTTAAAACAACATTGTGGCAAGCTCTACGCCCCTCAGTAACACAACCAAGCAATTAGTCTTCAGCAATCGTATTATTTGTAACATGGATCAGGGTTGTATTAAGGCTGATCAGTGCACTGGGATAAAATTCACACAGGGTCTACTTTTCACTAAAAGTGAAACACGCTGAAAAATGATCTAGATCTAATATAAGTGAATGTGCCTCGTCCAATGTTCGTGGCAGAAGCAGACAATTATTAATGAAAGCGAATTTATCAAAAACTGTTAAGCTTAAAGTAGAGAGAATTAATAAAAATCAGAGTATTAATATACTAACCACAACCCGTTGTCTACAAAACGCGATGTACCTACGTGTATAGTAAGACTGCTGGTGCGCAATGTACTTGTGTGGATAGTAGGACTGCTATTCAGTTGGTGCAGAAATCAGACCATGCAAGTGAAGTGGAACACTTGCCTTTCAGGCCCCTTCAGCGTTACCAACGGGGTAAGACAAGAGGGAATTCTCAGTTCATATCTTATCGCTGTTTACCTTGGTGAACTTGCAGTGCAGCTAGACACAGCCAGGGCAGGATGCACTGTGGTAAATATAGCTGTGAACACCTGCTGTTTGCTGATGATTTATGTATGTTTTGTCTCAATTCAGTGGTCTTCAACGCCTTCTAAATATTTGTTGTGTGTATGCTGCTCACAATGAAATTGTTTTTAACTGTAACAAGACAATCGGTGTAGTTTTTCCCTCTAAAAAGTTTTACCAGCTTGCACTCCCTGAATGGCGAAAGTGTATTTTGCCGACCACGTCATATAAAGCAGAGGTGTGCATGGACTGGATATTGGATTTTTTGGATCCGGACTCCTGCTGCCTTCAACAGAATCAGGAGTGAGATTTTTTCTGCGGCAACTGGATCCGGATTGGATTTGGATTTTGTTTTTGCTGAAAAAATGTTACTGAATGTTTGTTTGACTTATATTAAACTGGAGTCAAACAGGAGTCGGATTACTTGTTTCTCGTTAATACCGCACCCGGAGCGGATTTGGATTCAAAATTTGAAAAACAGGATTGGATCCGGACTCAAAAAATTCAGAGTCCGAACACCTCTAATATAAAGTTTCTCGGTCTAGTCATGCCTCACTGAAATTCGACAATGACTCTCAGAGGCAAGTGAAATCTTTTCATTATTCAGAAACAGGTTCAGATGCACCTTTGGCCAGTGCTCTACTGCAGTTAAACACACCGTGTTGCCTACTGCATACCAATATATGCCTGCCAATTGTGGTGTAGGTACACGCAAGCTGGTATTTAAGCGGCACAAGCGCCTCAGCGTTTCCTGCCACAACATCTATCGAATTTTGCGTACATCCCTAGAAACGTAAGAGTTCGCCCACATCAAGTAACCTAGTCGTCAGAACATTTCATGCCTTGATGAGCAACAATTAATATGCCTTTGTTAAACGTTGCGCATCTTCATCCAAATCAATTATTTATTCCCTCACTTCAGTTGTCTGATGCTTTTCACAAATCTCCATATTTCTCCCATTATGTAACTCTTCTGTATGATGTTGATCGAATGCAGTAGTTGCATGAGCCTTGTTTCAGTGTTCGTTCCTCTTCAGTATTGCCTACGTGTACCACTAACAACTAACTCCTAGCCTGTGAGACGTTGTGTGCAAGCATTTCTGAGCCTTATTTTCTTTTAACTAATGTGATATGGACTTGGTGGCTGAAACAAACACGTAAATAAATAATGAAACTCTTCGGAATGCAAGCGTTGTAAAATGTCTTATATTGCTACCAGCGTCTTTTGAAAGCAGCCACTGACGTTCAATAACTGAACGTAAACCAGGTCTGTTGTAACCCATGCAGCTCCTCACTTCAGTTGCCGTTTTGTTGAACTTTCAAAATGACCGATGGATATTGCAGCAGACTTGACGGTCCGAGGAGGCTAAACGTCTTATTTTACACGAAAAGTTATACGATTAATAGTCTTAATAAAGTTAACCAGCTTTGATACATATCTCTGATTTATTTCTTGAGCACCACGTGCGCAACGGAAGTCCCTCTAAAATGGTTTGCCCATTGCGTTGCTACTTCAGATTTCAGGATGGCTATCATCACAACTAAACTTGCCAACTGCCTATGCTTTTATTGGTATAGACTCCGCCTAAATGTTTGGGATTCCTTGTGAGCCTGAGTCCTTTGCAGCAAGAAGTAGCACACGTGAGGTACTCCAAACGAAATAAAAGAAACTAAAAGTGTGACGTTATACAGCTGTAGTGACATAACTCAAATAACTTTCATACATGATATCTTTCAGGTGCTACTCTGCGAAAGTGGTCAAGTTCAATAATTTTCTCTGTTACAGGCATTTTAGATTATGTTGACCGTTTTTGTGCTTTTCGATATATATACGAACACGTACGTATCAGAACTAGACTTGTACCTTGGGTATGTGTTACTTTGTTTGAAATTCATTATTCAATCTCTCCATACTGCGCATATTACAAAAAGTAATCACAAGCAGAAGAGCATAAAACATGGACATTTTACAAAACGGGGGCCCATAACATTTCAGAAAAGGGTGGCCCGAGGCAAGTGCCTAAATTGCCCCACTCTCAATACACCACTGGTTGGAAGTGAAAAAATATACAGTATGAAGAACGAGCCATTGATCAGGAAGCCTAAATACAGAAATTATCTGCGGAAACGTTTTCAGAAAAAAATTGAAATGCTACTTTAACGTTTATATTGGTTACTGTTTTGATTACATAAATTTGGGACTATTTTGAGGAGTGTGGAATACAGCCTAGCCCGTCATTTTCTTGCTTTGTCACTGCTAGTGAGTGCCAAACGGTTATTCACAGAATACCTTCAGAATTGTATGTATTTGGATGTTAACACTGCTTAGGCAAGAGTTTCACAAAATCTACATTTGATTGCCACTTCAATCAAGTGGCCATTATTTCCCCAAACACGGTACAATGCGTAATAAATAAATGGATTGATTCAAAAATATATCAATAAACAAATGAAATAAGCCAACTTAAAACTGTAACTGAATTTGTCTTTTCTTACCCAGCAGGATGATACTGGAGACAATTTGGTTGCAGCACATCAGCAAACCTGCTCTGAATCATTCAGACTCAGAAAAGAAATAGTTGTCAATGAATTATTATACCGTAAAATCTAGAAACAAAACCCCAAAAGTAATAGTCAGAATTATGAAGTAACCATTGAAATTCATGTGAAAAAATGTCACGTGACTTCAAGATGAGGTTTTGACCGGAAAGATCTCAAGTACCATTAGCGGTAGCCTATTACGCGCTGAGACCTACTGATCTGGAAAATATGTTTCACGCCCCCTTTGGAAATAACGTTTCGTTTTGTTTGTTCTGTAATCACCTGAAGTGCCAGTGAGTTCGAAACTTCTACCAAACGCACCAGGTAAAACATTATTAAAAACTGCTGTCTATCGAAAGGAATCCTTTCTCAGCCAAGAATCACACACTATAGCAGAGTGTATTTTGCCTACTGAGTAGGCTTTCATTAGCTCTTATTCGAATAGAATCTTTTGAAAAGTAAGTATGTTTGACATTTGCACATTTCAAATATTTCTTGCTGTGGATATTTGGGAAAAACACCGCACCAAGTTTTCATTTTGTTAAAACGATCGAGACTGTGTTAAATTATCATTTCAGATCTTATTAACACTGGCTATCGAAAGGAATCCTTTTCCAGCAACAAATCAGAAACTAAAGATCTTACAGAGTATATATTTCGCCTACAAGGTAGGCATCGTCAGCTCTTATTCAAATAGAATCAGTTCTTATTAAATGACAAATCAGGTTATACTGGTGCACGGCTGTAAATAATATACAACTGTAATTCGTTTGGCCACCCGCATCGAATTGCTTTGGAAAAGTTTGAAAACAGCTTGTAGATAAACGATTGCTTTTGGTATACTATTATGGGCAAGCTTTAACAAGCATCTCATATAGTAATGCTAAGCAGAGTAAAACACCTTCTTGTGAGTTGCGTCTTTACCAATGGCTACAGCAAAGATTGTGTGAAACATCAATCATGGGCTTTTCTCTTCATTTAAAATCAGCTTAAGTTTTGTGCATCAAATGCACTTGAATATTGTTTGATCATGTTAAAAAAACAAATAAACCACCACTCGCAATTTTTTAAAGGGAGAAAGGGAGGGTATAGACGTCTTTGGATTACATCATTTTGATGTGAAGTTCAGAGTGCTGATGCAACTTTTATGGTAAACCTCCAGGTCTTAGAACTTTCAACAGTTAGCACTAAAACTTAACGTGGTTTTACAGTAGATATCTTATTTCTACTTATACCTAACACGAATATGTATATTTGAGGCTGGGCAGGAAAACGTTGAATGGTATTGATAGTGCCTGAATGAAGACAACAATCCCATATAAATTTTTCTCCTAAGTTCACTGACAAACTATAATCCCTAGTGCTAGCTTGTGTGCGAGAAAAATCTTTTGATCACAGTTTTCCACAATTTTGAAAGACTGAAAATGCCGTTGTTGTCACTCAGTACGGACGATAATCATTTAAAAACAAACACAGCCATCAATACCTCCAATTATTTTAAGACGTATCGCTGTCGCAATTTATATTAGTGAAAAAAGACTTCCCTTTTTAGCGCAGTTACGCAAATAAGACTTCAGTTTTTCATACAACTTCAAACGCTAGTTTGTGCTTGGCCACCCAGTTTTTTCTAGTGTCCAGTTATCCACTCGTACATTTTTTTCTTTGAAGATGTGTCATTTGTTCTTGATTGCCTGATGTAGTTATGTATTCCACCGTCTAAATCACAACAATTTTTCGTTCAACTTCATACGCTGTGGGGAGCATTTACGAAATCAGATAAGACTCACACGCAAACTGTGCATGTTAAAAACTGATACGAAAATGCAGAGCAATGCTATGACTTCAGGTATTCTTTTTCATTAGCATGCTAAGCAACCGCATCAAAAAATGTTAAAACCCGAAATCGCCTCTAAGTACAACGATTCTATCGGGTTTTAAAAGTGAGTTAAGCTAAAACATGTTTTTTCATTCAAAATATTGTAAACACAGCACACAGAATAAAAAAGAGTGGACCAGTTTTACGGATACGTTTTCTAAGAAAAAATAAACGCAGTNATCAGAAAAAGCCTCATTTAATTTCTACGGGCATGCAAATGGAGAAATAATCCGAGCACAAAAATTTCTGAACAATGTCGACTGTTCATGCACAGGCAAACATCCATTTCCATCGCTATCCACAATGTTGGCTTGAGTTGACCAAGCATTTGAATGCTTTGTGTCCGGAAGGTGAAAATTATCGAGCCGTTCAAAAGGCATATCTCTCTCTTGAGCAAACACAGACATCCTTATCAAAGCACGCCAGTAATACCCAGGAACGCCATGTGGAGAGAGCAGTGACATTCAGCTGTATTTGCTTTTTTTGTTATTGAGTTGGTGACCTGGTTTTATTGGGTTCTGGTTTCATTTGTCGCCGTGAGGTTAGCTTTGTGCCATTCAAAAACAGACCTTGAGGTCAGCGATTTCTTCTTCCTGTAGGTGAATTCATTGTGGGCCATTAATCTGCCGTGGTACACTACAGGGGTGCTCTAATTCTCAGGCCAGTATACAGATGGATGGTTTTGCAGAGGCGCACTTTGAAAAAAAACAAAACGTTTTCATGTGTCGGCTGCCGAGGTGAAATTTGAACGTGTGCAAGGGGTTCATGACCCAGTATCTATGTTAAAAAACTCTTGCATTTTCGTGAAAAGCTTAAAAAGTATTTCGCCTGTACTTCTTTCTCCACTCTCCATCCCCGGAACACAGGCTGCCTGATGTACTTAAGTACAGGTGAGATATTCATTGAATCATTGAAAATTAACCCAAACACCGTGAAGTTCAACCTAGTGCTGCCAAGATAGATCTGGCGCAGTGCCTCACAAGTTTAAGGTCATGTTCTTCTTTTGAGTCAGTTCTTCATAACCACTGCTAGGCCGCCCTAGGTCTCGGGGCAGGTGTTGAGCAGCCATTCGGCTGTCTCATCGTCCAGAACCGTCAGGTCGTGCAGTCCATGAGGAGGTCGATGGATTGGAGATTGGAAGACAATATGGTCGACGGTTTGTTCCTCTGTGCCACACGCACAGGCCGCAGAGGAGGCCATACCCCAATTGTACAAGCATGAGCGGAAACGTCCGACACCGGTGCGGAAGCGCTTAAGCTGGACCCAGGCTCTTTTTGGGAGGGTCATTCCAAGGGGGTGGGTGCCGGTGTCGGGGATGAAAGAGCGGAGGCTTGTTGGGCAAGGTCATGTTAACCACGTTAAGTATAAGGGCATGTGAACCACGTTAACTTTTCCAAACAAAAGCAAGCTTCACTTATGCTTAACTATTAGCTATGAATCGTTTAGCGGCAGATCGGTTAAGTTGCACTGAAACTGCCATTGTAGAGCAACAATCCGTGAATTAGGTTGTAATTTTGAAAGCTACGTAGGTTTACTCCAAAACAATTTAACACAAACACGCATACGGGATGAATCTATTCCGCAAACAGTGTAACAAATTTTGTACCAACAATCTATTTTTAATCAGGTTTAAAATTAGCAGTTACAAGAAATTACGGTTCTTTAGCGGCTTTCATCAGCAAAGCGGTTATGTATTTTTCCTTTCGCGTTTTTTAAAACCAATCGGTTCGGTTGCAGGTAAAGCTTCTGAAGAAGGTGAAAAGTAGTTTAAACTAAAACGTAGCCTCTCAACTGTAACACATGAATGAGCTCTCTTGGCAATCTAAATCTCACATTTAGTGCCAAAAACAGCCGATTTGATCAATTCAACGTGCGCAGATCGGAATGATGTCAAAATCAATAGGTCATTAAAAATTTACTTCTTTTTAACAAGTGCGTCAGAATGAATTAATGAGAACAACCTTATTATCTCCTGTCAAACTAAATTGCCAGGCTCCAGGCTGCACCTGAGCGAAAAGAGAGTCAGATGAAGAGGATGGTGGAGTTGCAGTAAATGAGATGAGTGCTTCGCGATAAGTACAGTACTAAACTTCTGCAAAACCCTACATTTTTCTAGTCAAAAGGAATTTGATTTAAACAGCAAGCTTTGCAAATGGATCGCATAATATATTTCAGTGTTTTCGTCTTGAATTCCACCCAAATTCAGAAAACTTCATGTCATCCATTTTATGGCTTGGCCCAACAAAACATTGGCAAGCAGCTAAATTGAGCAACGCTGCTCACTGTCTGAAACATTTCTCAGGTTATGTGTGAAAAAAAATTGCGGAAACGCAGCGAAAAGCGTGCAAAGCAGTGGTCTCCACACCACGGCTCGCGAAAACATTTTGTCAATAATGAGACGATAAGATATTTACGAAAAATTTGATGATTTGGCGGAATGTAACATATCCCGAAACAGTCACATTACGTAAGATATCCCGCACTCGAACTGTTGTGAAATAGCTTATGTAGCCCTCTGACAAAAAAGTTTGAAGACCCCTGATGCAAAGCAACCGCCAGCGCTGATTCCCCCAGCAGGCTGTTATTACGCATTGCAATTGATTGATGGTGCTATCAGTCCCTGATTTAATCTCATAAAGAAACATACTGCTGATAATGGAAGCGTTACCGCTCCGACCAGCAGAAAACGACACAAAAGCTAATGCGAACGCTTAACTTGGTTTTGTTGTTTATGTGAAGTAGATTAGGAACTGCAAATGGTAATGGCTTAGTGGTTGTTGGCAAGCGAACTATGACAGAAGAAACAGCTGGCCGTGAAACGCCCACCGTCACCTCTTCCGAAGGAAGAATGCAATCGAGAGTTAATAGAGCTAAATGTTCGCCAAGCCGGGAAGGAACTGCGAAAGGACTATGCACGTTTGGAATTGTTGGTATCGCTGCTGGTGGGGGATTGGTCTTCATCTACATGCTCACTGTTTACACTGACTTATTTCGAGGTTTGACGAATCCCGAAATCCTTTCGATTCCTGGATTTTGTCTTTTGTTTGGAGGTAGGTTTTCAAGTTATTCACACAAAGACAGATCTCAAAATATTTGTATATTTCCAGCTGAAGAAAGCGTTTGCATTAGATTTAAAAAATACATAATGTCTATGCCACCATTTTACATGGACAGCTTAGATGCTGAACGCTAATATTTTCAGTAAACAACGTAATGCGGTGCAATTGTTAGAAATCGCCGCAATGTGTGGATTATCTCCAGTTTTGTGACGAGACGGATGTACATTTGATGTATTGCGACATCACGCGATTGACAAATCCGGTGATCGTGGTCCAAAGTGAAATTTCCAAAATATCTCTGTCCTTACTCCTTCAGGTCCAAAATGAAAATATCTCTATTTAATACTCCTAGCTGGCCTCAGCGTGGGTGTTATAACAATGCTAATAACAAATATTTTAAACCAAACGATTTTCTTAATGCCTAGCTGCATCAAATTTGATGTTCTTGCGCAAATGCTGAAAACAAAGAAACGCAAGAGCGCGCTGCAACAAGTGATTAAAGAACTGATGTGTTCAAGACAAAGCAGGGCACTCGACGTCGTCGAGTATGTTTTATTACCTTTATATTCGCTATTCAGCATTTACTTCAACACTGCGTTTTGGCATTCTCTCAGGTAAGTTGTCTTCAGTGCAACCTGCATTTAATTTTTGAGTGTTGGGGCAAGGGTTGAAACCCAACTGACGTGTGGAAAGCAGGGGAGCGGAGTCGTAAGGAGTCGGAGGTTTTGGGCTGGAGTCGGATTCCTAACAACACTGGGAGTCGGATTCCTAACAACACTGGGAGTCGGAGTCGGATTTTTTGTCCGACTCCGAATCCAGATGTCCAGTTGGATCATTTTTTACATCACACTCCTAAATTGGAAATTCCTGTTGAAATGGTACAATTTCTTTTGAAACTTTTGTTGAATCAGAGATTTCTTGCTGTGTACCACGATTTCCATTGATTT
>JGI24158J21664_10013748_pt1 | contig 10665 bp, 7 predicted proteins | sample Ectturendosymbi3_FD_21664 | JGI IMG/M metagenome (IMG submission 21664)
GGTGGTCGTATCTTAGGCTTGATCAAAGTGCTTATCACGGTTGGCTGAGTATGATGACGTGATCAGAGGGAACCCCCTTTTTAGTCTTGTCTCGGCCCCCCAACCTTAAACCCACCACTGGCTATGCTATATAATTTGATGCATATAAAGTTAAACGTAAATGGGCCAACAGCCATGGATGCGTGTAATAAGTTAAATAATATATTTTTATAATTTTAACTCAAGATCCCAATAACCACGTGAGATGACCCCCGACCGACTATGAGAATCTTTTTGCAAAATAATCCCAAACATTAATGTTAAAAATGGTCTAAGTTTGCAAAAAACTTGTGTTCTAAAAACATCCCATTCAAAAATAATCCTGTAGTTATCCTCACCGTATGAGTAAAAAACAACCAACCGTGGTTTTTCAGTTAATGAATCGGTTGCAAGGGTTTGATCTTTTACCACACTACTTATCAATATCTAGGAAGTATGGACGTCAACTGCACAACAAAAACTGCCGAGTTTGGTATCTTTTGGGTACTTGCTAGTTGCTACCACGTCATTGTAGCAATTGAAAGGCTGCGTTAGAGCTGCACAGAATTCTATGCTTGCCGTAAGCTTTGATTTGTGCTACAGGCCAACTCGATATGGTGCTTTGTGGTGCAATACTTGTTCGTTCAAGTGTGATCGCAGGGCATCACAACCAGCCTTCAGGCAAAAATGTTATGAAGTTCTGGACATGTTGGTTGAGTTACATTTTGTCAAAGTTTTGTTGTTTTTTTGACGAGTTTACAAATGATGTGAAGAAGTTTCGACAAACCACAATGTTGCTTAAAATCAGGGTCAGATAAATTACTTTAATACATTGCAGTCGTTTGATTCGAATGTTTTGATGACGGCAGTTAGCGGCAGGCCGAAGCCTGAAATTTGCACCTGGCTGGAGCGATTTTGGGTGAACACTCTTGCCCAGGAGTGCTGCGGCAATTCACTCAGCGGCCGTGGATCGCACACCCAACCTTCCAATTGAGAGGCGAACACTTTACCACTGAGCTATTGCCGCCCGCAGTCCTTTGCTTGTTCATAGTCATACGTTTTTTGTCGATTCACAAATATTATGTTTCAGAACAAGGCATATCCTCCAGGCTTCGCCACCACGTGAGTTTTTCAACTCATAAAGCAAGTTCAAACAAGTCGCCGTCCGGTGGCGCTGTTAGTCGTCGCATCACGCGGAGTCAACGAAAACTTGTGACTGTCAATGGAAGCAAGTATTCCGATGAGTCTGACGAAGAGAAAACAGAGTTGGTTGATACAAGCACTTCGCCCATCTCTCCGTCTGACTCTTTCGCCACCGTCCGCAGACCAGTGCGCCGGGGAGTAAAGGCCAAGAGCATTAAACGCAACAACTCCGCAACAGCTGGATCCTTTATTTTTAAAGCAAATGGAATGGTTGCCTCCGGGGTTGAGGATAAGAATCTCAATTCATCAACATCCACCCTTGGGTCTGCAGAACCACACAGAAGAAATGTGAATATGGCGGAGAGAGTGAGGTTTTTCCTCTCGTCAAGACTTACGCATCTGCGATTAACTGCGCGTTTGTGGGATATACACTGTTCTTCGTTACTCCCAATCGGGACAGTTGTGTTCTTTACAATTCTGGGCCTTTTGTACGTGACTCTCAGATCGGATGAGAACATATACGTTAAAGATAGATTAATTGAAAAGACCTCTCAGGTTAGCGCTTTTGCTTGTACGTGGTAAAAAAATTTTGCAACGGCACATATTGCTTGTTGCGTTAATTTTTGAAAAAAAACGTAATTTTTATGTGATGTCTATTTTATTATTGAAAATTTAACTGTGTTTCTGCATAACATAACTTTTGTAACATTCCATTGGGCTTAGTTGCTTGAAGCAAGATAGCGACGTTTTGCATGCTTTCTGCGTTTTACGTATGTTTTATTTAAAAGATGCGTCTAAAACGTCGTTTTCAAAGCATCTAATCGTGATTTGCAGAACGAATCTCTGGTGATAAACAGCATTTTTCTGCTCCTTGCCAACGCAGCAGGTTGGTGTCTTGCAATTTCGTACCTGTTTGCTTACATACAGCTGAGAGCTTTGCAGCAGAAGCAGATGTTGCGCTCGCTGTTTGTGGATTGGTGGCCTTTAGTCTGTTGTATCTTCTTGCTGGCTTTATACGTGATGCAGTGATGAAGTATCTAGACATCCATTTGTTTTTTTCAGGAGATCAGATTTGCTACGGTGGTAACTCGCTCGTGTCCGTTGCTCATCTCAAGGCTTCTATCGATGTAAGTTTTCGTTTTCTGAAGAGTGGACTTCCTGTTTATCAGTAGCCCTGCTGTGTTATCACCTACATTTGACACTTGCTTTTAGTTAAACTCAGGCAGTCATAGGGTATTTGGGCAAAGTATTCAGAGTAATTTTCACCATTCCAAAAATCCATCAGACATTAGCAGGTATCGAGAGCATGGCCTTCATTCATGAAATTCCTATTCACAGAAGGTCAGATCTTCATTCGTTAACCCCAACCACCAGTTTTAGACTTTCAAATTCAAAATGTTCCTGGATAGAAATAACTTTATTGTAGCAGGGTTGACAACTCTATCAGTGCTCACCTCTGGTAACTTTCGTTAAACACTTCTTTGAAAACAATTTTTCGAAGCAGATGCGATCGTTTCAAGTTTGGATCGCTTGTGATCAACAATGATTGAGTGAAAATCATTGATTTGCTTGAACTTGTCTTGTTTGGCTGCGTTTGCGCTAGAGTTTTGTTTATTGTAAGTGACTGTTTGTTAATCAGCATTCTACGAACATAGCTGCGTGGACCCCGGCGGAGGGGTGGCGCACACACGCGCCCGCAGACCACTCCTGTCATTCTAAAGGGAGTACGAAGCGAGCATAACTGAACCCTTCGCTACTGCAATCAGTATTTCTTGTTCGTTGATAACTTGCTGGTCGTTTGCAGCTGTTACTATCAACGAAACGCGTGTGCACTGTTTTAGGTTTTATTTTTATTGAAATCTATTTTAATTCTATCTCTGGATAAAAACCTTTGTATTTTTATAAGAAATCTGGTTTGAGGGCTTGTTTCTGCATCAAAGTTTAAATTTGTTGTTACCGTATTATTGGTGTGGTGAGTATTCTACCATTGCCATCCGGCGTTTTACAGGTTAATGAACAATTGTTCGACCAATCACTGAGGTTGATATGGGAGCATTCCGAGTGGGGTTTAATGATGTTTTCTGACGAAAACCGCACGCCAGTCGCGAGGTAACGTGCCAGTTGTTGTTAACTGCCATTTTACAATTCGACTTCATTGTTTGGAAAGGTTGTTGATCAGACCTTGCATTGCTTTTGATGTTTGCAACCTTCTGCAGTGTCGACCAAGCTTTGTTCTTGTCATCCACTCGTCCAATATTACCAACCACATGCCGCTTCCAGAGAGCAGTGGGGAAAGTATTGGTTCGAGTCTGTATTGTTTTTGCAGGTTAGTTTGGCTAATGATTGTTTTGTATGAAACATTTTATTTTGTGCCATTTACATCATATGAAAATAATCAGTTTAACGAACTATGCAATGTTTTAGGGCAGTGGTTACCAAACTGGGGGTGAATTACCCCCCATGGGTAATATGCGATTGTTCGAAGGATAACGCAGAACCAAAACCACCTTGTTGTTCTGTATTATGAGCGATCACTGCAACAGAAAATTTTGACCTGAAATGCCAAAAAATTTTATAAAGGGTAATAAGCAGGCTTGTCCATGAGGATGGGAAACGTCCCATGGGACGGGACAGGCATAAATTGCTATGGGATGGGAATGGAACAGATGAATATGTCCCATGGACAACCCTGGTAATAAGACATAATGTGTTGCTTGATTTGGGTAACGGCTCGAACAGGTTTTGGGAATCAGCATCAGATGGTCCTCGATTTTCATAAGCTACACATAACTGACAAGACTGTTGGTGTCCCAAACAATCTCTTATATCTACACAATGTATATACCATAAAGCATGCTGCGCAAGTGTTTGACACTATTTTGATTTTCCGTATCGAGACCAGAAAAAACAATGTTTGCAAGATATTTCTGACCTGTTTATAAGTTCTTCTTACACTAACAAGTGACACTTCAAGTCCCACAATAGGAGTTTAATAAACGGCTAAATTTAAAATCATGTTTCCAGACAAAGCTTGTACACTTGGATGTACTGTGTATGGAAAACATATTTATGAAGCGAAAATTCAGAACGTCGTTGCAAGATGTTCTGTGTCCATTTTTATTAACCAGCGTTGTGCAGACAGTGTGTGTTTGTACTATGGACTTCGTGTCTGGTTCAAACATTAAAATGAACATGAAATAAAGAGTGAATGAAAGGCATTTGCTTCGAAAACACTCCCATTTTAGGAAGCCTTCCTGGCTAGCGTGAAAAATGATCTCATAATCGCTTCACAGATTCACACTGGACCTAACAGCATATTGCCCTAAAATACATTCAACGCCAGAAAAAAACAGCAATCCCACTTGTCCAGGTTATGAAACTGTTTAACAGAAGTGGGAGCAGGCGGGCTATGCCCCCCTAAATTCATAATCAATACCTCCAAACTGAAGCTGTAGTCCTCCCGATAATTTCATTTTCCAATTTATTGTATATTACTCGAATCCACCCAAACAAGCTTAAAACCTTATTTTGGCAATTTGTTTTCTTAATCATCACCCTGCAGCATAAAAAATGGGCGAATCAAAAATTTGTCACCCCAAACCAAGGCTCCCGTACGCCTATGTTACAGTTGCTAAGCAACGTGGGTTGCTGGGGCACATTTCCCGGGGGGCGCATCACTGCGGGGGGCGCTGAAAAGTCCCAACAGTGTCACAATTACTTTCTTCATTTCAGTAAATTTGCTTTCGAAAGGCCTCAGGTTCGAATGTGGGGGCGCCATCTAACCTCGTTAACATCCCTGTTGCTGGGACGCGTCGCGCTACCTCGTATTAATTTAATGGTATTCTGAGTTGTCTATTTTGAAGGAGTGAGGTGTTGCACAATTCCAATGTTAGGTCATAATTCTTTGAGCTAAACGAGCACGCTCAATGCATTTTTGCCAGATAGCGGCACATTGTCTCGTAACGTACGTCAGTGGCTTTTGCACGATCTCCCCCCCTAAAATCTACGAAAGTAACTTTTTTCACCATGATTTCGTACAATTCGGAAAACAGCATTCGCGATACAAGGCCATTTTGCCGTCAATTGTTTTGTCACAGCAGTGTTGTGAAGTATGCTTCATCTGTCTTACAGTTAGTGATCTCGTATTGAGACTTGACTGCCAAGTATTACTGAAATCTCCCCCCTTAAACTTACTGGGTGGATCCGCCCCCTGGCAACAGTCCTACAATTGTTTTTGTTTTAGGGGTTCCTAAATCTTGCGTCAGTCATAAGTTTTCTATATTGCATTCCTATTTTCAGTAGTACCTTTCCTTTCGAGGCATTGAAGAAATAAACTTGTAACAAAAACAGANCCATTTTTGTACAACCCAGCAGCAAGTCGACAACTGTGATAAGCGACTGCGTTTGTGAAGGCTGGGCAGTTTTCANNTGGCNAAGAAATAACGGCACAGTCGTACTATTACAAAACAATGGCGTTGTTGATAGTACGCGATAATAAAGACTGGGCAGAAAATCCATCACGCAAAACCTGAAGTTCAACGAAGTGAAAAGTATTGTTCAGTTTTAGAGTATCTTTTGATCTCCGTTTCTTCTTTGATAGGCAACGAAAAAGAGCGCCATTCAACGAGGTGCCACAGACGTTTGGGGGCACAGTTGCCCCAAACTGCCCCCCCCCTGATCCGCCACTGGGTACTGACTAGTGAGGTTTCTTACCCAGAACATACCTTTTAATACATGAATTAGCCCGTGGTTATATTTGCTAGCATAGTAAGCATCCTCCTGCTACCCAAGGTTTCATTCTGGCTTTTCATATTTTCAACTGGGAAACACTTATTACACAGTGTATGGAGAATACGTTGGGCAGCAAGGATTGCTTCGATAGACATTTAGAAGTTAGACTATCGAGTTTCCAAAAATTTGCTTTTTCAAAATATATTTTAAGAGTCGTATTAAACAGGTGTTGAGTTAGAGATGTAATGAGTCAGAACCATTGGGTCTTGTCAAGAATCATCTGCACGGAACTTTAACCTTGCCTTGCAAGATCAGTAGTGTTGTTAGGGCTATGGACGCGGTTATATTATCCAGCTTTACTTCCCTATGCTTGATGCTACTTTTGACAATGATATGTACAATAGAATATTCTAGACCAGCGCCAATTGATTCCAAGTTTCATAATCATTTTTTTGTTACACCAGGGCCTCCATACTACGGACCGTTGGCCAAATCTGGCCCGAGAAGTCAATTTGTCAATAATGGTAAAATAACATACTTACAAAAAACTTGTTGATTTGGTAGAATGTAACATATCCGTAACAATCACATTACGTAAGATGTCTGGCCCTAGGACTGTTGTGTGATAGCTTATGAAGCCCTTGAACAAAAACGTTTGGAGGCCCCTGTGGGTGGCTTATGTGTGCTGTGGTAAGGCTATAAATCAATGGTCTGGAAGAAAGTGTGCTATAGCAGCACACATTGTGTGATGTGAACACTCTATGGGACTACCATATTACTAGCAGACCAGCCCGCTATTTGCTGGTTACTGATTCACCAAACCTAGTCTGAAAGAGGTCCTTGCTGCTCAATTGAAAATGCAAAAAAATCAATTTAGTGCGGTTCAATAAGAAGACCCAAGTGACAATGATAGCTATACCTTCGCAAACATGGAATCGTTTCAAGTCGGGAAGTGCAATCATTGGAAAAGAAAAATGAGAAAAAGTGTTCTTAACTATGAACTATGAAAAAATGGGAAGACGTGATCTTTTTGATAAGTTGACAGGACTGTACCGTATTCGGATCCAATCAAGGAAGTGGTTTTAGCCATTGTTTAGCTTCTGCCTAAAAGGCAACATCGCAGATCTGTGGTTATTGTACAGATGTGCTGACTGAAGGATTACAGGCCTGTTATTCACAAGACACACTGATGTTTTGTTAGCAGGACCTAATGTTGGAGCAAGAAGAGGTCTTCGCCCCCACACAAAAAAGAAGTTCTTTATGTTATAAGATTAGATGGAAAAGGTCGCATAGTGGACAAAACCTGCACAGATGCTCAAATGTACCAAATTCGTTTGCATAAAATTCAGTGTGGGACTTTAAAGGGGATTAGTTGATTTTCTTGTCATAACTTGGCAACCACTAACGCTGTGTGGCCAACCAAGTGGTCGGATATTCGCTTGGTTCATTTTAAAAGAAAAAAACGGTTAAATTGCCACTTGAACTTTTTCTCAGATCCTAATTACGTTATCCAAAAGTATTCAAACCACCCCCAGTCGTGACGTTACACCGAAAAAGTTTAAACCCAAAAGTACCTAATTTTTTAAAAATCGATCCTAGAAGACTTTCTGTTTCCATAGAGGGTTTGAACAGCTCTTTAGCTCTGTCGGTCGGCAAGATATGACTGGACAAAGTAAAAGCCAGTGTAGTGGCTTTGCGGTCCTTACAGGGTAAACTCTTAGTTTTTCGTTAAAGTGCTAAAACTGGCAGTTGCGCCTGTGCATACCTTTGAAATGTCGATTCAACATGTAAGCCATATCAGCAGCTGACACACTCTTAAACGCCCAGCGTATGACATATCATACGGTCACAAAAGGGCTTTAAACATGAATTTCACGAAAAACAAACCCAAACCGGTTTCAGGAGATCATCTCGAATAACACAAAGACAGAAACGAAAAATTCAAAGATTTTGAATTTCGGGCATTAATGAGTTAAATAACTTGACAATCAATAAGAAGTTCTCATAAGAACTCCTCCATTGTTCCGTAACTGACGTCACAGAGCAATCATAACGTCAGTTAGTCCTCTGCGTGGTAGGCTCATTCATAGCAGCCCGAGTTACTGGACAATTTATCGTTCGTTTGAAATTATTCTCGAATGCTAACTGTCCATAGATTGAAATTCAAATCAAGCCAATGTTCTACGCAAATCCATTACTTCAAAACACATCCAATCTGATACGAAATTATATTTTTAAAAATACTTCATTAGAGAGGACGACTCGGGCTCTGGCAGATGGGTCCGAGTAAAGTATGAGCAGTGGCGCAGCCAGCCCAAAAATTTGGGGGGGGCAAAGTGTACAAAGTGTATGCTTTTAGGCGAATAACACTTTTGTTTGGAAAAACGCCTCTCAAAAAACAAAATGACTATATTTTCCAAAAATTTGGGGGGAATGGTCCCTTTGGCTCCACCCCCTGGCTACGCCTATGAGTATGAGCGAACTAAGCCTGGAGAAAACCTACTACAAAAGATCTTGTTTTATTCAGGTCACCTGCAACGTGACCGTGAAAGGTCAGACATGAAACGAAAATATATGAACACTGACAAGGCTCGGTTGAAAGATCCCGAGTTAACAACCTTATTCAATGAAGTGGGTTGTGGCACAAATATATAAAGCCACCAAGCTCGCGTTCTACAATATAAATCATGATCGAAGTCGCGCCACTGGCTGGAAGATTAATTACCTGCGTTACTAGCTATGCTGAACAAGACCTATCCCGTGCTCGGTGTTAAAAAGCAAACGCATTGCTAGTACTATGGCAACCACACTTCGTTCTATTAATTATAAGTAGCATCGCCTCAGCGAGCGTTGAGTGAAGGGAAAGTTGATGCATTTTGTGAAGATGCCAATAAAAAACTGCCCTTATTCCAATTTGCATGCAGAGATGCGGCTACTCGAATCAATGACTCGGCCCGAGTCAGACTCGAGATGTATGTTTAAATGAATCGAGCCGTATTTTCTGGAGTTAATGGTCAGAATCGGGTCGTTCTTTTTTAACATAAATTGACTGGGCTCAATTCAGCAAAACGTACTTCCCACAGGGGGCGTTTAGCAATCATTGTTGTTTTTATGAATTGGGTGGTATTTGCTGTTTAGCTCGTTTCCTGCACTTTCTTGCTTCATGTTGGTATATTGTGTAATCACACCGCTTCAACCTATGTACTACTGTGTAACAAAAAGTGGCAACTTTAAATTGTGCCTCGAGTGGACTTGAACTTTATTGCAATGGCTCGAGCTTGACTTGGAATTTGAGGTTTTAACTGACGTTCAGATTCATGACCCGAGTTACGTCTGTTAACAAATCGAAAGTTTGGATACTTTCCAGCAACTTAGTAGGGAGTGGTAAGGCAGACGATGAAGCTATGCACTGGCTCCCTGTTGACGCAAGTTCTGATTTGGTTTCATGCTGGAGCGCCCAAATTATTTCCAAACTAGTGTCAAAATTCGACCATGTGAAGGCAGGTCAGCGCTTCCTTCCGACATTTTTTAAACATAAACCTTGTACTTTTTCATAATCACTATCTTCACAGCTGGAATGCTTCTATGGATGATCGTCGTTTACAAACAACACCGAGACAGCAAAGCAGCTGAAGAACGGCAGATGATGTTCACCCTGGTTGAAAAAATCGTCGGTCAGTGAACATGGTGGTGACGTGAAGAATTGCTACTTTCCTTTGCATTTGTATCTTACTCGCTACTGGAACTGAAATATCTCTGTTGTTTTGACTGAGTGTCTTGTATTTTGCAGATGTACTGAAAACTCATCATGAAAACAGTTTAAATGACAAAAACGTCGAGCCTTTCATCGCCATCTTGCATGCCCGGGACATGATCATACCTCCTAAAGACAGGTTAGTGTTTGTTTGTGACATGGATATGACGTCACAAGGGATGAAGCATGAAGTCAATCCCCTCATCCGAGTGACATAATAATTGTTGACCTCGGGCGCCAGGGTTTTTTGTAAGTAGGAGTGTGACGTCATGAAATTGTACACGGATAATGAATTGTTGCGTCATCACCGAATGGATGTTTATTAAACTTCTGCGATGAACGTCTACGGTGTCGAACCCAAGCAGCTGATTCCACGAAAGCCACAGCAAACCTCGAGCTTTCAAATCCTCAACTCAACCAGATAAGTGTTGAAAAAAAGGCATGGAATGGTTTGAATTTGAATAAACAAGACTAAATTTTATGGAGTAACAGCATTCGGGCTAGCTTGGTCCGAACTCAAACTATTTGAAAAGTTCGTTAAATCATTTCATGTTACTTCAATTATCTCGTTTTTGTTGTCTGGGCTTCTTTTCCAATGCGGAGAAAAATGTGTTTCACCGAAGTACAGTTTTGAATCACGGGGCAAAGCGTTTAATTAAACGTTTGAAACACAAAATATTTGCCTTACTTGACATTTTGACTCCCAAAGTCGGTTGGATTTATTAAAATATGGATTTGGACGCAACAGTATCAGTGGAAAGTTATTTCTGCAAGAATTGTCTTCTCTAAACAGGGCGAAGTGTAAGAAGTAAAAGTCTGCTGTGTGGGTGCGATAAAGTCTGTTGCGTGGGTGCGATAAAGTCTGCTGTGTGGGTGCGATAAAAGATAAACAAATAATCACACAAGCAACAGAAGCAGTTGCAGGGACTGAGGTTGTAGGTTATTGCAGAGGTCCCTACTAGTTGAGGGGTCAACCTAGTTGTTGCAGGAGCACAGGTCGGTCTCCCAACTAAGCAACC
>JGI24158J21664_10013750_pt1 | contig 10663 bp, 5 predicted proteins | sample Ectturendosymbi3_FD_21664 | JGI IMG/M metagenome (IMG submission 21664)
TGGTTGGGATAAAAATTGGAAGTTTTGCGTAAATGTCCTACGACAGGGGTGGGCAAATAGCGGCCCGCGGGCCAAATGTGGCCCGCCACAGCGTTTTCAGTGGCCCGCAGAGGCATTCAGGAAATATGTTCAAATCTGAAATTACCTCCAACTTATCACAGTAAATGTTATTGCTGAGGCTAACTCAAACAAGACTTGCTTCTATTTCCATGAGAAGGTACGGCCCTCCACTGAATGCGGCCTTCACAAAGTGGCCCGAGAACCAAATTAATTGCCCAGCCTTGTCCTACGAGATGCAAGTTACAAGATGATGTACAAAAACACAGCCAAGCCTGCGTTCCTATCATGCATGTAGGGATAAGGAAAACTGTGATGGAATATATGATGGTATATGATAAACAACATTTATGAACATTTATGAAAATTCACTTTCTCTTGTAATTACGCTTAGTGATCACCTTCAAGTTTCACGTAAAAATACTTTACAGAGATATATTCCACTGAATTTGTTCTTATAATGCTTCGCAAAGGAATTCGCTTATCTGGTCATTCGATCTGTCCACGGTTGTTTCTGACAACGAAATAGGGAGAGGAAGAAAACGGAAGAACCATTATCGCCAAAAATAGGTAGGCTGGGACCGTGAAAAGGCCAGGAGACTTAAGAAAAATTGAGGACGCCACTCAAAGTCGTGCACGAAAAGTTTTTGTGAAAAAAATTGATTGTTTGCGGTTCTATATTGTGTGCAGTTATATTCATTGCGTTGCATTTCCTGCCTTCGGTTTATACAAACTTACTCTAGTTACGTCGTAACTTGCTTCTAACCTTGTTCCTCAAACTGCTAACTTCCACGGGAGTAGGAGTGACGCGAAAACGAACCGAATGCGATTCGGAGTTGTTGTGAATATACATTGTACAATTCCACCAACAACTTATATTTTTACTGTAAATCCATCGTATAAATATGAAATTGTTGCAAATCTGGGTTTAGTTTTAGTATTAGATAAAGTTTTCTGGTCTAAGTTGCAGCCGTGATGCCTCAGTTCAGATCCCTGTGACTAAACCCCAGTCAATGATGACGAACGTGGCGCCCTATAACGGTCATACGTAGCACGTGGTGATTGGCCAACCTTTGGTAGAGCCAGAAACACCAAATTCTAACTATCATCACTTTGTCTGTCCAACATCGTGGTTAAGATGCATGGACAATTTCTACATTTTACTCCTAATGCTAGAGTGTTTTATCAAATCGAAAAAACATAAGAGATCTCGACGAGATTCTTTTCCTTGCCCCTGGCTTCCTTGTAATCAGCAAGTTGCTGAAAAGTTTGAATCAACATATTTCGGCTTTATGCATGTTGTTAATTTTAAAGCTGTTTTTATTTTCTAACGTAACAATTTACCTTAAAAGTGTTGAACACTTCGCGAATCAAACGCAAAACACATATGTCGGCGTCGCTACAAATAACTATCACTCGCCAAACTGAATTTTGTCACAGTTTCAATTACTGGACCGGACATTTTTACTGATAAGTCCATCGCCTCTCTGCGAGCTTTGATCTCGTGAAAAAACAACAAAAGTTTCCTCTCTCAGAACACATTGTTTTCACACCCAGAAGCAAACCAACTGTTGCCGTTGCGAAGCTGATTTCGCAAAATTGTTGTGTCAGTCAAATCATATCCAGGCAATGGTCGTTGTATTTTACCGTCATGGAGAATTATTTATATAACAAACCATGTATGTTGCATCGCGTTTAGTGTCTCACAATGGAATTTTGTGTCGATGCACACAAAAACCCTTGTGTTTTAGGTAATGTCAATTTTGTTCACAATTGTGTGCTTTTTTTCACACTAAAAAAAGAAAAATAGACAATAGACGACATTAGTATATTATAATAAATTTGAAAGTTGTGTACTGGAAACAATCAAACGCCGAACGAGCATTTTGGGTTTTCTCGGTATTGTGTTTTGGTTAACTGCGTTTTGCATAAAATCAACATTTCAAGGAAACCTCGCGAATTTAAATACATTTTTGTTTCATACTCCAGGTCAAAAACACACGGGTAGTTTTATTACACAAAAAGACTGCAACACTTCAGCATTGCACAAGATGAGGGAAGAGTTAGTCGATGAGCGCACGCAATACGCAGAACGAAAAAAACATTGAAAAAAACATCAACAATTACGGCATACGCCTATCGTCATACAGAAGTCTTGCATAGTGGGAGCAAAATGGAGATTTGTAAAAGATGTCAGGCGTTTGAATTTAGTGCACAAAATGAATACGTATGCGCGTCATTGAAAGTGGATAAGCAATTATCAACCACCTGCTTTGGTTTAAGGCATCAAATCAAACGTTTTGTTCAGAAATCGAGACAGTGCTGTGAAGATGACTATTGTTGGTTTAAATGATAATTCCGGATGTCCAAGCTGGAGAATGTGGATTAAAGTTTCATTAGTGACAGTAGAATATTGTGGCTGGTTGTACATTTTTCATTAAGCAAGGCATTTTTTAGTGGTAGACGAAGTAAATTTCGATGGTGCAAGAACCAATTACACTGCAGAAGGTGTTCGAGCGTTTCCGTATATCCACAGCAACACTGACGAAAGAACTTCATTTAATGTTTAACGGGCTGTGACCAAGGCTAAACATACAGTACAGTGTAATGAGGTGGCGGATAGATTTGACCCGTGTAAGCGCCAAATATTGCGTTTCTTGCATTGGTAAATGAGGGTGATGCGGTTTTTGAAAGCTGCAAAACTAGAAGATCATTTGATGTATTGTGGTAGGGAGTTCCAGAGGACGGGAGCTTTGTAAAAAAATGAATTATGCACTGGCGAACGTTTGTAGAGGAGAAGCTGAAAATTATTGGCATGGCGAAACGAGTAGGCTGAGAGCTCTTCCAGGGTCAGCGGTAAAAACGAGTAAAGGACGGGAGAGATAAGACCAGTTATTATTTTATAAAAGAACAAGAGCATGTGGAATTCTCTCCTATTAGATAACGGAATGAAGTCGAGATCTGAAAGGACAGCGGCGTTACGTAATGCACGAAAACAACCTAGTATTAATTTGAATGTGTTTCACCTGCGGCTCCATCCAAACGTCAATTAATGAAAGAAAATGCTGTTTTTGTTTAAAATATTTAATTTTCGTTATTTTCAATATTGCAATTTTCAATTCAGTATACTACCCGTCCATTTAAAATTGACAGTTTGTGAATGTTGTCCTTGAACTGCGAAGTTTTCTTGTAAGCAGTAAGAAGTCTTTTATTACCGCAGTTCTGCTCTACAGGCAACAGGCATACAACGACATGCAACGCGCACGAAGCAAAGTTTTTTACTCCATTTGAGGACTAAGGAAAGGCACTGCGTGTCCCCCTGCTTTCAATTTCAAAACGGCAGCAAAAGATTACAGATAATGCTCACAAAAATATCTACGAATGAAATCCTTTGAACTTGATAGGGAATTACGAAAAAGCTTTAAAACTCCCCTTAAAAAGTATATTCATCAAGAAAATGGGCGAAGAAGTGCATTCATTGTGTATTGTATTTATGTTTTTATTGGACGATTTTGTATATTTTGTCACAATATGAAAGCATTATTTGAATTATAAATGTTTTGAGGTCAGTCTATGACATAGTTCAGTTTCGTTTATACTCAGTTTTTCTACTATATTCGGAGTGTCATGAGGGGTCCACGAGGGCCCACCTCTGCTTGCGCCCTGGGCCACTCGTCTGCTTTCTTCGATGTGACACGACCGGGAAGCGAACCCAGACTACCAGCCTTGACGGCGCGTTCTCGATTTTAAATCGATTTTAAGTGATTGATTTTAAATCATCTGTTTATGGTAATGAAGAAGTTTATCCATTCATTATTCTCATGAAAACTAAATAACAAGGCAAACTTGCTGAAAAATAAACACATAACCGTTACCTTGTTTTGGCTTAGGCTAGTATTTGGCTCATTATTGTGACTTGCTCCTTTAATTCACTCTTGGCAATAGATTGAAAATGATATTATTATATTAAAGAACTAGCAAAAGCCTTGCTCATGTTTGTGCATCGGCCACCCTAATAAGTCCATAATATTCTGCTCCCTCTGCGACCTGTCTCAATACCTACTGAAAAATTTCATTTGTATGATACAGCAGCAAAGCAAAAGTTTATCATAAAACACACGGTCAGCATATAACGGAAAAGCAGAAAAGTGTAATAGCACAGACTGTCACAGCAAAAAGCGTCAAACTTTGAAAACCATCAAGAACAATAACCGTTGCATCTGAAAGATTTGAAATAATGTTTTATGTTGAGGTTAGGGCAGTGCTCATCATTCGTTTCCGGTCAGAAAAATTATGCGGCTTTTATTTTTTCTTTACATGACAAACGTTTTCATTTATGTTCTACTTCACAGTTGTTCAACATAAGATAAGCACACACTGTTAAAAGCTCTAGATTTGCTGCAAGCTTTCCACAAATCTGCCTACTATGTTCTGCTTTCATGACTATGCAACGATTCGGATTTCCACATAAATGTATGCAATTAATTATAATTCTCCGCTCAGGTGACGCAGTTGAATGAAATCAGCAAATTTTTTCAAACGTGAAATCAATTGCCCGTCACAACTTTTGCTTCGACTGCGCCATCTTTGCTGGGACCAATTAAAAACACTTATCAAACAAACAACAAAATCAAACGCATGGAAATCACAAAACAAATGCATGGAATGAGTGACATATTAGCACAATGGATCTGATGGCAGAAGGAAAAGAATCAGTCGAGTAAGTTGGAGTACATAATTGACAAAAAATAACAATATTGCATTACTGACGCTTCGTTACGATTGGGTTATATGGCGAAAGGGAAGATAAATGGGTTAGAAGCAGAAGATCTTGAAATATGCAATTCTTAAGGGAAAACAATTAAAGTATTTTACAAAAAGAATACAAATAAAGTTAATTAGATTTAACATTTTTTGTTTCAGGTATTTTTGGAAAGATGGCAAATAAGCCAGATTTATACAACAAGATTTTGAAGAAATTGATTCAGAACGTTTTCGTTTCAGAGAATTTAATAAAAATCATCGATATAAGCGCAACAAAAACGTAACAAAATTGTTCTAAGGTGAAAATAAAGAAGTGGGTGGATAAAATGAATCAGCGACGTCGTTTTGCTTCACACGAAGAAAAAACAATATCAGGGGAAGAGATCGGTTTAAGGACAGTTGTAATAAACATTCTCAAACTGATGATCGTTTGCGTAGAGGTTTTCTTTGGTCTCCTTTCCACGTTCTATAAATACAGTGACGGAAAAGACTAAGTGGGACAAACTCACGCATTGTTTCCAAACCACACTTATAAAATGTAGCAACAAATATGAAATATTCACTACATATTCACATCAATATATTTAAAATGCTGTTACCTTTTTTTGACTCTTCTTTTAATGTGAGTGTGGTAACTTTCTGTAAAGGCAACATAAAATATTTCAATCTAATCCATGAAAATATAGACAAGGGGAATGTTAGTAGTACTTTCCTTCTTTAAATGTACAATATGTTGCGTGTTACTCAGTTCCTTGCATGAAGCAAATGTTTTGATGTTTGTACAGGAATGTCTCTGCACTGACATGTGTTGTGCAAGAATGTGTTGTACAAGCACATGTGTTGTACAGGAATGTCTCTGCACTGACAAAACCGAGAATAGGTTTCTGCTTAAAAGCGTTAAGAGCAGTGAAGCTGTTCTGGCAGAGAAAATTCAATTATCGTTACACTTTAGTCCCTCATAATTTAGTTCTTCAAACAAAAAGTTAGGGCGTCCTGTAATTACAAAATAATAATTTTGAGACTTTTGGAATGAGGTTTAGCCATAAAAACAAAGAAACCCAATAATAGCGATCGGAAAGTTTCGTATCTGCAAATGAAACCTTTTCTAAATCAAATGATTAGTAATAAACTTTTGTCAGAAACAACCAATGAAAAGGAATTATTGACCTCCTCTTGAACTTTGGAATCACCAGTCGGCTCCATGTGACATTGTTGTTCAACCACTTTTACGTTTGCAGCATTGCCAGTAACTTGATTCATGGATTTGTTCCTGCACGTATTTGCATTACAAGCATGTAATAACAATACTCACAAAAGCAAAATGTGGAAATGCACTCGAAATAATTTGGAGCTTTGGATCATTTGAAATAAGCACTACTATGTTAGATGATGATTCTGATAAAAGTTTTGAACAGCTTCCAGAGATGTTTAACCATCGCTATAGTGACTTTTAAATTGCAAAGTAATTTCCTTTATATGCTTCTACATTTGAAAAATTTTAGACAATCGATGAAAGAAAAATCAAGTCAAATTTTTAATCGTCCTTAACCGATGTTTTCATTAATTTTGAAAATAAACAGGCAGCTTTCGTTGAACAAAATTTGAAATGGTATAGGCTAAATGAAAACTTTAAAAGACTGAAAACTGTCATTGGTATTTCGATTGACAGAGGTGCAGAAACAAAATGTTTTCAGATCATCAACGACAATGGTGAGCTGCAACACTATTTACACTATATCTTACCTTCTATATAATGCAACTATTACGAGGACACTTAGCAGAAGAAGAGCCAACAGTGTTGTGCTTACTGGAACCAGAAGACCTGGTAAAAAGTAAAGTTCACATGTTTCAAAACAATTTATGGATTTCTACATTTTCTTACCTGAGCTGAGTCACTTTACCTGAACTGGTGCAAACGTTTTTTGGAAGAAGTTTTTTTATCCCTGTGACTGGATCAGGGTGGCCATATCCTGAAGTGAAATTGAGGAAAGACCGTACAATGAAATTGTTGCAGCCTTCAAACAAAGCTTCCACCTGCGAAAAAAATTCCATGATTCCTTTAGCTATAGTCAAGGAAAGGCTGGCAAAACCAAAGGCTGGCAATTTTTTTAGGTTTGAGTTTCGACTTTGAAATTGGTTTTGACGAAACGTGTTTTCTATAATATTCGCCTTTATTATTGCTGTTTACTGAATACTGGGAGCTGTTGGAGACGAGTTTGCAACAGTTGCAACCAGGAATATCTGCAACGCCGGTATAGGAAGCACCCAAAAACGTGGCCAGGCCAGCAGAACGTTTAATGGACCTTGTCATAAACATCAAGTCCTCTGAACTTTAGAAATTCAGCGGAGGTACATTAAGTCCAGGAAAACATTCGGTGAGTGCACATCATACAATCCCTGGTTATCAGGGTCTGCAACAGGGGGAAACCGGAGGATAGCCAAATTGTGGGGAATTTGCCCCATTGTGATTTTGGCTGTACCGTTTGGACAGGAGGGTTAATGCTTTGACCGTCAGCGAAATTCGAAGGAATTAACTTATTTTTACTGTTTACAAATTATGGGAAGCAGCCGCACAAGACGACTGTGTGTAAACGGACCCATTTCAGATTTTCTCCCCAAAGTTATCAATTGCAGTCTATGCCCTAGTTACGTTTGAAAAACCTTATTTGCCCCAGCTGTTGAAACAACGCAGAGAACATTACTTGGCTCAAGACGTATAAACGCTAAATTGGATTTAACATCTGTCCAATATGACAAACATTAAAACAGAACTCGGATGAAAATACCAGCAATATCACATATTTCCGTATCACAAATTATTATAGATTTTCCTCGAGATAGCCATCCCCCAAACCCGAGAAGTTCACGGAAATAGCAATAGAGCACAAGTGACAAAAATAAGCAGAGGATAGGCATATGAAAACCCATATAGGTACATAGTGCAAAAACGCCAACAGTGCTTGAAATGTTGTGTTAGGAGAAGTTTTCCAGATGCATTTTGCGGGTGTGCCGGTTGTGCAGGGTGGTGTTTTTGCTCTTCCCAGACCTACATACTTTTGGAATTTTTTTAAAATGTTTTTTTTTCAAATTTGTTAAATAGTTTGCATGTTTTTGATAAAATCCACATCCTAGCCGTTTCGACTTCAGACTTTACGCAATTGGTTGAGACTTCATTGCTTTTGGGGGAGGTGTGCTGGACATGTCGTACGCGTCAGGTTTTAATCCGATTAAGTATGTTTGCACAATCAATACACCATAATGTTGTGCACTTGCTTTTTTGCAACTTTCGCGAGCCACATCGTCGACAGCTCGTGGTGTTGCAGCAACTATTGAAAAACTGGAATTTGACGTCACGGGTCTGTGCAGCGCCTTTTCAAAAACAGGAAATGTTACGTTCAGGAAATTTCTCATCACTGCTGTCCAGACTTTTCACAACTCCGTTTACAAAACGTCACTCTAAACCAGGTGTTCTTAACGCAGCGTCCTTGGGGCCCTAGGGGTCCATGAATGCGTTTTAGAGGGTCCGTAAACTAAAACCCAACCAAAAAAATCCGCTTGTTTTTATCCGCCCAATTTAGCCAGTATTCAGCTTAAATCGCACCACAACTGCAGTCTTCTAGGCCTATCTAGGTAAGTCTGGTGCTACCTTCATGATGTAACGATCCACATTGTCTACGGAATTTTCTGCTGAAACTTTGCATGTGCATTGACGTGAATAAAAAACTTGCTTTTTTCCTCCATGTGTGAGCCATCTATTGTTTTTACTCACTCTTTAGAGTTAATAGGGGGTAGCAAAAAGTATTATAAATCAATGACTTGGGGTTTCGCGAAATGGAATGTTTCAGAAACACTGCTCTAAACGAGCTCAGGGTGCAGGTGTGAACTGCAAGTAAAAGTGAATCAGTGCCAGCCGATAGGATAGAAAATGTGGGTTTCGTTGAAGGTTGACTACTTTGTTCAACGGCTCACTTAATATTTGCAGTGGTAGAAAAAATCATTTTAACAAGAAAAGCTTCGAAAAGTTTTTGCTCTCCTAATAAATTTGAAACGATGAATCTTAGTCTGAAAACCTAACGCAAGGCAAATAATATGTTTAGTTACGATTGTGATAAATTGAAAGGGTCTTCAGCCGAAACAGTTACACAACTTGGCAATGTCGTGAATAAAGTTTTTCAATGCGATTTCCGTCCAACTTAAGACGTTGTGATCACTGCTGAGCATTAAAAAGACGGATGTCCCACGTGGTAGGGTTTGTTAACACGGTTTTCGAAATCGACGTCTGTTGCTAACGGACAAACGTAAGCTAGACCAAGTTTGCTGGTCACGATGGAGGCTGCAAGCTAGCGCTTCTCAACCAGAGCCGCTTTCAAGCCTTCTTGAAATTTTATCTCCACAGGTTCCGCACCTAGAGGCCCCACGACAGAGGTAACATTTGAAACCCTTGATATATTCTAAGAGAAATGAATCACTGTTGAAACGTTAACTGAACAACCAAATGTTCTTTGCGTTACTGAGATTAGATTAATAACTTTATTATTATAAACTACTAAACGTAGTACATGTAGGCCTACTTTGTTTCAGCTAAAGATGGGGATACTACACGAAAGATAAACATACATAAATGTTTACATCTCGAGAGTAGGTATCCCGCCATCACTGCTCTAATTGGGTTCAGTAATAACACATGTTTTTGTTTTTGACTTGATGCCATAGTCTAGGACAGGGTTTGGGTTTCTCAACCAGAGCCCTCGGCCCCCTTGGGGGCCACGGAAAGGTTCTTCGGAGGCCACGAGCAGAGGCCTTTACTAAATAACTCTCCCATGATATTGCAAAACCCTATTGACGAGCAGGGGGCCATAAGTATTGAGAGTCTTTGGAAGGGGGGCACAAAACATGACAGGTAGAGAACCACTGGTCTAGGATGAGTAAACAGTCAACGCTTAGTGGTAAAACCGCAGACTGAAAGCCAACAGGGGAGAAAATTTAACGAAATATGCTGGGATCCATAGATGCCTATGTAAAGAAGGCAAAAAAAGGAAGTGAAAATGATGAGAAAGATGGCAAGTAAGCAAAAAAATCAAGGCCCACAATCGAGAATGAAAAACAAGACCCATTTCACTTTGTGAGTGATTGATGCTGATGTTCAAAATTGTTTAATTGTCCTTATGTCTTTACTAATCACGAAACATGATCTTTCATTTCAAATCGTTGTGAGCAAATTTGAGGGGTGGAAATGGCGGGACTTTTACGGTCGGCCCCAGGCAACATTTAGCCTAGCTACGCCACTAATTGTTTATTAGACGAAAATGAAAGCAGTACCTTGACTAAACCACGCGTATTTGAACAGTGATTTGGTGAAACATTTACCGTTTCCAGAAAATAACCGAATTAACTATTTTGCAAAAAACTAAAACAACGGCTGAAAAAAAATTGTCAACTGCTTGATTGAAAATCTGACCGTTTCTTTTACTTTTAAATAAATGCTTTCATCGAACGATTTCTTCGCTACTTTGGGGAAGGATTACCACCTAAAATAATGGTCTATGTTGCAAAACGCAGATGAACAGCCATACCGCGGTGAAGATAAGCATGGGATTCTCGAATGGCAAGATGAAAACAGCATTCCGCAAATATGCAGGTGGGACGCCTTCACATTCCCTTGAACAATAAAACTTACTTGATTTTGAATTAAACTTTTCATGAAATCAGCATCCTGCTTCAGTAAAGACCTTTCAGAATTTTTAGTGTTCCTAATTTAAAAAACAGAAAAAAAACTTGGCAAGTGTCGAGTGAATGTAGTATTGTGACCAGTGCCGTGGCAAGGGTAAGTGAGGCCCCCCCC
>JGI24158J21664_10013751_pt1 | contig 10662 bp, 8 predicted proteins | sample Ectturendosymbi3_FD_21664 | JGI IMG/M metagenome (IMG submission 21664)
TAACTCGCCAGGCGATTGAGCTAGAGAGCTATCCAAACCATCCACGGATTCAGCAAGTCTTGTAGTCAAAATCGAAAAAACGTTTCGGTGGGGGGATTTCTGGAGGTGACGTCACAAAGAAAGCATGTTTGGGAAATTTTGGCCAGCCTTGGGCCCCAGCCAATTGACTCACTCTTTTGGCTCAATGTTTTGTTGAAAACTAGACCAAAATCCACATCTATAGAGCCCTGGATTGACTTGCTAGCATATCTGTAGCCAAAAGTATGGGTCAAAAACCTAGTTTTTGGCCTAATTGAAAAATTTTCAGAAAAGGCATAATTTACCCTTTCAGGGCAAACTTTGGCCAGCCAAAACTCGGCAGCAGATTGAGCTAGAGAGCTGTTCAAACCTCGTAATGACTAGTGGCGTTGTGTAGCTTAGAATAAAAAAAATTTTTTTGAATTTGGTTGGGGGTTTTGGGCCAATGGGATCATGACAAGGGCATGTTTTTTGGTTAATTGTATGACCTCGCAGCATTTTTGGACTCTAGGGCAGAATACGCATTTTTAGAGCCCTTGATTGAGTTTTTAGTGTTTCTGGTTGAAAAGTTAGGCCAAAAAACAGCTAAGTGGTAAGGGGCTTTTCTCAATACTTTTGGTGGATTTCCCAAATTAATTTTAGGTTATTTTGGCCCTAATCTTAGAACCAAGAACGCTAAAAACCCGATCAGACCCTTCAAAGTCTTGAATAGTAACCAAAAAACAGCTAAACTCAAAAAAAATTGTGTCATTTAAGTGGCTCCTGCGGGTCTCAAAGGGAGGTCTGGCAAAAATGCTGACATCAGCAAAAAATAACATAAACATCCTATCATTATATAAGCATTAAATAAAAACAGACATCCTAAACTGAAACGTTTTTTTTTTATTGCAAACTACATACCTTCACGAGTCTTTAGAGGGTTTGAACAGCTCTCTAGCAGGTATTGCCTGCGGTGGAATGCCCCCAAGAGTGACTTTGGAGGGAGCAAAATTTTGGTCAATTTTTGCTTTATGAGTCATAATTTTCGCTCCCGATATACTAGAAAGTCAATCAAAGGCTTTATAGACGTGGATTTTGACCTAGTTTTCAACTAAACTTTGAGTCCAAACAATGGCCCATTGGGACGGCGCCCAGCGCAAGGCAAAGATGGCCAAAATAACCCAAAAACACCCCTATTTGTGATGTTCCCCCCAGAAAAGCTCAAACCCAAAACGATAATTTTTTTTCGATTTTGACTACAAGACTTGCTGAATCCATAGAGGGGTAGAACAGCTCTCTAGCTTAATCGCCTGGCAAGTTATAGGATTGCAAAGCTCTGCAAGAAAAGTAGCGCACGTGGGACTGGAAGGGTTAAAGTCAGTTGGAATAACTGCTTTTCTGAACAGAATGTGAAATGTAATATACAGTGTACCTGTACTTCACAGCCCTTCATCATCTAAATACCGTTGGCGTTGGTGACTACATCTGAAAATGACAAGAAAACAAGGCTTGAAATGTGTACATTTTCATTGTTGGAAATTTTTGCATTACATTGAAGTTCCTTATTTGCATTTACAAATTTTTGCATTACATTGCACTACTGTACGAGTGTAGTAAATGGCTAGATCAGCACACTGTCTATGGAAAGAAACCCCTTCTCAGCAAAGAATCAGACACTAAGATCTTACAGAGTATATATCAGCTCTTATTCAAATAGAAGCTTTTTTTATTTCTTTCTTTGTTAAGTACAGCAATTGTTTGGGGTATATTTTTCGTATTAAAAAAATGAAAAAATGTGCTTCAACAGGCACCCCTTTGAATAAGGGTTGAAAACCACAATGAGCCTGGCCCATACATCAGAGTAAATGTAGTATGTATCCAACTGCTTTAAATGAAACCAGCTGGTTACAATAAAGGATTACGGTTGGTGCAACTATTGTCATTTTGTAGCTGAACGCTTTGAGATGTTGGATGCGTCCAGTTATAGACATGCCATTGATTACTGTGTAGCTTGTATGCCACAAGCAGTATTTACAAAATTGACCAGAAAATTCTTACCAACACTTTCAAAATGATCTGGAAGAGAGAAAGTTTTTTAGTTGCTTGATTTGTTATGCCAAATTGCACGGAAATGTTGTGATGCTTTCAAGATGCAATATTGTGATGTCATTTTTTAGAACTGCTCTTGTTTTAAAAATGATTTAGACCATTATTTATTAACACAAAAAGAAGATATCAAACTTAGTGCATCACAAACTTTATTTCTAGAATGTAAACACAAAACAATGCTTAAGCAGGAAATCTATTTGCATGTGTTTAGTGTAAAATTTAAGCTTGATACAAACCTGTTCTTAATCAAGCAGATGAAAATTTACTAGGTTACCTGAAAAACAAGTTTTAGTAGTATCAAATTTGATCTGGAAATTAGCTCACATGATATGTTTTTTCAAAGGTCATATGATACCTTCAGCATAAAGTCTATTGCATTCATTTTCCTGTGCTCTGCTTTTTATATTTGCATGTGCTGAAGATGTGTTTTGATTACATGATGAAAGAGATCTTCAAGTGCTTGCTATGTGCATAATTAAAAAACAGTTTCTAAAGCATGAGCATTTTTTATCATCACATATCTTAGTCTGTTTCACAATGCAGCTAAGTAAGCGGTCTCATCATAATGCTCTTGAGCGGAAAAGAAGAGATCATATCAAAGAGAGTTTTAACGGTCTGCGAGATGCTGTGCCATCACTGCAGGGTGAAAAGGTAAGGATCCATTTCTATTCACTGCAACAGTATATCCATCAAGTCGTGGAAAATCTAATATTGGTGGCAGTTTTAATATATTAACCATGTGTGTTGTGCGTGAATGAGTCTGCAAATCGATGGGAAGGAAGGGTGTAGCATTATGTTCATAATCCAAAAATTTTCAGGTAAAACTACAATGATCTTTTGTCGTAAGTTGTTTTGTCTCTCAATTTCATTTTTTTGCACAAATACAGTGTTCCCATACAACATTAAAAATCTATTGAATTTCAAAATCGGTTTTCAAGACTTCGAAAAAACATTGAATTTAGCCATAATTTATGTAAAGTATTGAAGAAGTATGAAATTTAGCTTTCGTTTATGTGTAGACGAAGCGTACGAACTCGTACTTCCATTGAGGTTGATGCAGTAAGGATTCAGCCATTGTTTATTGAAATTTTGTTCTTTGCTGAAGATAAAGCCGTTGATGTTTTTTGCAGAGGTGTGCTATTTGTGAAATCGTGTTTCATGAATAACATTTTCGAAAAATGAAGATCATTTATGTGATCGCATAAAACTTTTTTCTGCTAGTATTGAAAAAGTATGGAAAACGATTTTTTGAAACGTGTGGGAACCGTGAAATTCGTCCCTTTCGGTAAAAATGACTTTATATAAGGAGGCGATCGTAGGTAAACAATGTGAACTGACCCGTAGCGAACACCCCGTTTTCTTCTAGAATAACTCGTTCTTTAATCCACGCAAGCTAAAGGAAAAAAACACCGATTAAAGCCACACACCTGGCTGAGCAGGTTGGACGAGCAGCACACACACGAGACCGACAAAACACGTTCTGCGGCGGCCAAGCAACGAAACTGACAGGGGAGCAATGAACGTAGTTGTGCAAGGCCGACATTCCAGCAAGGCACGTAAAGGTGCGGCTGCTGCCGATTACTACGCGATCGTTACAGAAAATTACGCCACAAAACGCTTTTTTGAGAGACCGTATATCACCAATATCCGGAGTCTATGGACAATCTTCCTGTATACTGTATTACATTGATAAAAAATATACTGTATGTCAAGCTAGCAGTGCAGCTAAACCGTCAACGCCCTTTTGCGATGTTCTGTTTTCAAGGTAGACAAAAGCCATGCTCGCGTATAACTAACGCTCTCATATTTGCATAAAACTGTCTGATAGTTGATTCACATTCGCGTAGGATGTTAGCGCAGACGGAAAACAGTCACGTGAGAGCAAACTGAACATAATGTTTTTATTTGATTACCTCTGACGAAAGCTGACCGCACTCCACTTGCCACATCGTAATGGAGGTTGGTTTCGGTATCCATCATTACCAGTAAAATTTTGCCAAAATGGGGTTAGGTAGATGGAGTGCCTTTCCTTTCTGGTAGGAAAGATGATGGTCTTGAATCATACGTCCACAGTTAAGTGGCATAAATGTCATTTATAGTCTGTAATTGTCTTCTTTTGCAACATTTGGCAACTCCGCTGTATTAGTTTTTAAGCAGAACATCTCCCGGCTGCTAACCCTTAACAAACGTGCTGCGTTGCTTTTGTCCAGGTGTCCAGGGCGCAAATATTGAACAAGGCCACTGAATACATCCAAGACATGACGAACAGAAACAGCGGTCACAAACAAGACATAGAAAATCTGAAGCGACAGAACATGCAATTGGAACACAGAAGTACTTGCTTTTTGTTGATTCTAGCGTCGTCGTTTGTCACGATAGCTTTTACTTATTATTCCAAATGCTGTTGCACGAAACGTTGACACGTGACAAATCATCTTGTTTTCAGGCAGGAATATGATTGTTGCGCTTATCTTACCTGAGGGTTGTTGCATTTATTCCAAATGCCGGCATTTCTGCATTTCAACGTTTAAGTCGAAACGAAATTTAAGAGTACATAACAGCAGTAACGATCGAAACAACCGAAGTAAACAACACCACCCATAAGGATCTCTTATTTACCGGTAGTTTTATTGCTTTATCTGTTACTTTGTATTAGCCTTAGAAGGCTGATTCAAGTCTTTTTCGTCACAGTGCCAGAATGTGTTGAAGAGTTCTGCTTTCAGGTGCATCATGGGTCCCGGATGTGGGCGGCAACGGGACTACCATTTGCAATCGGTGCCCCCTGCTAGCAGTAGGTGGTGCTTTTTGGGGTCTTTCGGTGAGGTTGTTTCACCCTTGTATTTTTTGTCCCTCTAATCCACCAAAGCCTGTCGAGTGTTGCATGACATACAGCTGGAGGTCACCGCGCCGTTTTTTTGTTTTTTTAAACACTTCAATCACAAACACGTTTGAAAATTCACAGAGATCTTGTGAAACTTTGGTGAAAACTGTGTCTATTTTCTCGTAGTGAAGCGAACCTCATCATCACGCACAGACGAATGGCAGCGCTGCGATTGTAAGTGTTTGCCAACCTTTAGAGCAGGGGTGGCCAACACGTGAGTGGCAGTTGGTCGATCGCACCTGATTTTGCATTGATTTGACAACTACAAGATACTTAAAAAGAAAATTTTTCAATCAGTTTTTCAGAAAGCAGAAAAAGGAAAAACGTTGCATTTTATGACATTTGGTACTTGTGGCTTTCGATTGACTTATCAAGAAATTTTCTGGTCGATCCTAGTCGAAAACAAATTGGCTACCCCTGCTTTAGAGTATCCAGGCCACTCCGGAAATTACCCACTTACTTCGCCAAAATAGACTCAGTGTGAAGTCCTTATTAACCGTTCAGCAGTTTCTGTTATTTGCAACGAGATGAAAGACATGCTTTGACTTTTCCATTCCATCGTATGTTTGTAATGAACTTGGTCAATTCGAGTGTTCACCCTCAACAGTCACAATCACATTGCAATAGGACTATTGGAATTACCGCAAGTTCTCTAAGATCTGTTGATGTCAACTGACATTAGTAAGAAACTAACAAAATTTTGGTCTCCTCTGTGACTGAAAGGAAATTTCAAATTTTTTTTCGCAGTTCAAGTGATATTTAGTGGGCATGTTTGCAAAAAATCACTGAGATCTTCTGTAATTTAAATTACAATTTTTAGTCACGTAAAAAGCTATATTTTGGTGGTCATATTCGATAATTTTGTGCAACCGATGGCATTTTTTTTCTCGTGTCCGTAGGCTATATTACCGACGCTGGCATTATCTCAGAACGTTAATGGTTCTTGTGGAACTAACTCTTGAAACTTGCCTGATCGCAGCCCCGCAACTCAATGAATGAATAAAGTATTGGTCACAAACAGCTTCGGATTCATGGCAACTTTTCCACAGATCTCCAACCTGTGTCGCATATGACGGTTAGATCAGTCCCGTTAGATCATTAACAAGTCTAGACATCAGAAAGGTTTATGAATGCGTATTTCGACTGGTTAAAAGCACGATGCACATGCTTTTTAAGCAAAATCCACTTAAACTCATGGAAAAGTTTATCAATTTGCGCTAATGAAAGAACACAGTCATCGCGTTGCACTGTTTTGATGGGCCTCGGATTTGTTCCTTCGGTAACAGTTTTCATAACTGAACGATAGACTTGATTCTGGTTTCTTGGCAAATTTTTGTTAACATTTGGATTTCATTACGACATCTCTAAGTAATCGCCGTCAATTAAACGGCAATAATTAAGACCTGAATCCTACTATGAAGATTGTTCAAAATTTTTTAGTTGCAAACTAAGAGTCTATTGTGTCTATTCGCGTGAAAATATTTAGTAATTTTATGATTAATATGCCCGCAATGTGAATTACAATTCGCGAATCCCGTGTGGCAAATTTAATGTAAATTTTCAAAATGTCAAGGCCCCTGTTGAAGACTGTCTGGCGACGGTTCCGTGCCAGACATTGTTGCAGCCTCCCGGTTGGCGTTGAATGCGCGATGCACCGCGAACGGGATGTGCGCGAAGAAATATGAATAGCACCCACATGTCAGTGGCGCGCATAAGCGGCAATAGAGTAATCTCGTCGGGTGATCTCTATTGTTGCTTCCTGCCGTTGTTCCCTGTAAGCAAATTGCACGCTGAGCAGATGTTTGTTTTCGTGCGCACGCACAACCATGTTGGCACACCAACAATGAACCATGCACAACCATGCGCACGAAATTGCACAGCCATGTTGACACACCAACAATGAAATGTTTCAACCTTAAAAGGGCGATGCCATATATATGTGATATTAAATTTGTAACGTTGCAAGCGCGCGAGAATGAGATTTCGCTGCGCAAATGGCCTGGTGGCACTACGCAGTTGCGCACGTCAAAAGGAACATTGCTTCCTGCCGCAGTGCGAAGCTAGCTTTGGACGTTTGCTACTCTCTGATCGCAACAGTGGCCAGGAACTGTAACTGCGACGGAACATAAATTCCAGTGATCAAACCGGGGCTGCATCAACTGCTTCAGAACTACCCCACACGTTAACAAACAAACAATACTCGCTCTGCACTGACGCGAAAAAGCGTTGCTGTTGGCTTGAAAGCAATGGGCGGCAGCAGTCAGGGGCTTCACTGAATACGCGCGTTTTCAAGCTTTTGCTGCTCCTGATTTACCAGGAACAAATATTCTGAAATGTGAGGCAAAAATTCCGACAGTGGCTAGACAAAATAAAGGACCGTAGTCAACTTTACAACCGTGCAGGGTATACAAGGAGTCCCCAGCATTGTTAACATAGGTAATGGTTTAGAACAGTGGTTCTCAACCTTGCATGGTTTGTGGCCCCCATTCCAAACACTCTCAACACTTGTGGCCCCCTGCTCATCAATAGGGTTTTGCAATATCACGGCAGAGCTATTTAGTAAAGGCCTTTGGTCGTGGCCCCCAAGGGGGGGTCGAGGGCTCCGGTTGAGAAACCCTGGTTTAGAATGAGGTAATGTGGCAACTCTGACAAATCTACCTTGAAAGTTTTTTGCTCTTAGCATAATTATTGGAAAACTGTAAAGACGTGACACAGCACTTTTGTTGGAAATCTGTTTAGACGTGACGCAGCACTTCTGTTGAAAGCTTCTTGCTTATCTTTCAGTCCGAGCGCTGGAGCGAGCGAAGCGTGACGGAATATTTTCCAACGGTCCCACGTCGAATCTGCCGCAAAGCATGGACACGTCTCACGACAGCTCCTGACGCGCGTAACGCGTCGACGTCATCGCTGATGACGAACGTTGATTCGGGCCAGCGGTCAGTCAGCTGATCGCTTGCTCGCGTGGAGCGCTGTTGATCTGGCCTCGCTGTGCGGTGCCTCCGCTTCATGATATGGACGCTGCGTGAACGGGACACGATACCGGCTTCTTTGCCTCTGGCTCTTCTTTACCTGGCCTTTTTTCTCCCATCCTTGCTTCAAACTATGGTCCGAGGCTTGGTCGGACTGTGACCAAATCGGACCCGTCAGAACTTCTTACAACGAGAAAAAGGCTTGCGTGAAAATTTTGCGTAAATTTATAGGAGGGGTTCCCAACTTCGGGTACATGTACCTCTAGGGGTACATTTGCTTATCTGAAGGGGCACATTTAAGGTTAGCAATAATGCATTTAAGGTTAGCAATAAAAAATTTTACTGATATATTAGTTATTTCCAAATATTTATACATATTGCTTTTTACTTTGAGACGTGAGTCTATCTTTATAGTTTTAAAACTCTAGAAGTTCTATTAAAAATTCAATGGATCTTTGTAATTTTATTCAGCCCTTTTGTCATAAGAAATTTTAAAGTCCCATGCTCATCTGTCAAAATCCTGAAGGGGGGTACATGGCCAGAGAGAAGCTGGGAACCCCCGGTTTGAAGCATTGGAACCGTTTCGTAAAACGCAAGATTGGAAATGAAGACGTTCTCAGAACCCTGCGAACTACTTTCGAGGCAAAGCGACTCGAAAGGAAAGCATGGTCATGTGCACTAGCGTACGGAGGGGGGTGGCCGCTGTGCCATGGCCCTCCCCTCAGACCCTAAAAACAAAAAAATGTATGAACAGTTTTCGGCAGTGTATACTGTCAGTATTCGGCAGTGTATACCAAAATGTTCAATTTTAGGCGAATAACACTATTTTGTTTAGAAAAACGCCTCTCAAAGCACAAAATGACTATATTTTCTACAAATTTGGGGGGAGGCATGAACCCTTTGACCCTCCCCTCGGAAATTTTCTGCGTACGTCACTGATCATGTGCTCGAGCACACCTCGCGTTTGTTCCTGTTCTTCGTGCTTGACTGAAACCCGACACACTCGATCATTTCATGGTCTGGCGCGACCCGGCCTGCCAGGGGCGGATCCAGGGGGAATGGTGATTGCGGCGATCGCCCCCTCACCCCAAAACCTACGAAAGTAACTTTGTTCACCACAATCCTGTACAATTCGCAATACGATGATCGCCATATGCGGCCATTCTGCCGTCCATTGTTTTGTCACAGTAGTGTTGCGAAGTATACTTCATCCCTGTTACAGTAGTGAACCCGTAATAAGATTTGACTACCAAATATTACTGAAATCGCCCCCACCCCCGCTCCCCACTAACCTTACTGGCTGGACCCGCCCCTGCGGCCTGCCAATGTACAAAACGCATCCACTGCGACCGAAGCCTGGCCTCATCGCATATAAGCAGCAGACGTTATAAATAAAGTATAATATATTTCCGTAAAACACCACGACATGCTTAGATACTTGCGCGCAATAGAATATCTCGATGTTTTGGTGAAACGTTGCTCTTGGTCGATAACAAAGTGACACGGCCTAACAGTTCAGGGACAACGAAAAAACATGGATGTATTGCGAACAGATCGCCAAAAATTATCCAAAACAATCACGAGCACCTTCAACGTGAAATGGTGAGGTGTGAAAATTTGCTCAACAAAAATTTTGTTGCTTCGTTTCAACACAGAAAATACAAAAGACAATGAATGTATGCAGTTTTAGTTTTTCGGTTTAAGATCTAGGAATCCGCAGAAAGTCGCCGGACACTCGCGCAAACGTGCTGCTTGTTGATTCGCGATGTTGCGGAAATTGTCATGTCGACTCCCGCTGTTATCGATTGCTGGTCCTGACCACGACAGTTCAGTCGAACAAACTTTGATTGCAGTGACGTCTCAATAATTTAGGCGTCAGGGTGACGTCGGCCACCAAGAGGATTTGGACGAAATCGACGTTTTTCACCTTGTAAATAAACTGACTAAAGATGTATTTCAAAGAAGTGTAAGGAAGGATGTAATTATTATCGTTGATTACCGCGAAATTTGGCGGTTTGGGCGATTTTTTGATGCAACAATTGGCTGTTCAGGCGTATTTTCTGCCGTCTATGAGACAGTTGATAATGCATTTGAGAAAAGCGGAAATAAAGTTATAATTATTCCTTTATTTTCACGAAAAAGTTTTCGTCGGTTTTGGTGGCCATTTTGGCATTTACGTCTTGCACAAAAGCTACAACTGCAAATGTAAAGATAGCATATTTATTTGATTGTAAGCCGCACGAAATGGTATTTAAATATTGATGTAAGCCGCACTTAAGCATAGGTTGCCGAAGCCTCTGAGCTGCTTTCGCGTACTAGCACGCTTAATTGGTAAACCTGGTAATGACCACTACAACTGCTTACACCACTACAACTGCTTCCTGTTCATAATTCCTCCTGCGACGGATCTGCACGTGATGTTGAAGAGAATAGAATACGAAAGAAGAGTTTGGTCGAAAAAACGTAGCCAGGGAAAGACTGAGCGTCATCTGTACAGTGGTGGGTTTTAAGGTTGGGGGCCCGAGGCCCCCCCAAGACTAAAAAGGGCCCCTCTGATGACGTCATCATACTCAGCCAACCGTGATAATCACTTTTGATCAAGCCTAAGGTACGGCCACCGAAGGATACGTTCCTGAGACTACGGCATGACTGACATCGCAGGAGAAAATGCAAAAGGGTGTTCATGATACAAAACTTTGAAAACAC
>JGI24158J21664_10013752_pt1 | contig 10662 bp, 5 predicted proteins | sample Ectturendosymbi3_FD_21664 | JGI IMG/M metagenome (IMG submission 21664)
AGCCCGGTGCGCCTTATGTATGAACAAAAAACTAATCAAAGCAATTTATTGACAGTGCGCCTTATACTCGGGTGCGCCTTATGGTTCGTAAAATACGGTAGTCAAAAAAACAAGTTGAAAAAATAAACAGAAGACTCCTGGCCCTGATAGTGGAACTCATGGAACTTCTCGAGGTGTTTTGAACAAGACTTTCTTTTATAAGGCAAACTGGATCACCACGACACAACATCCAGCAGGCGATACCATCATTGATTCTTTTCAGAATCCCTGGTATCTTGCTTCCTTAGCTTGAATATCTTTCACCCTGGTCATCACTCATGGCATCAAGGTTTTCCGAAAACCATAGTGTGAATCAAGAAAAAAGCTTTAGAGACATATGCAAGCCCATCTTGTAAGCTAAGGCAATTCTGCAACTTTTGCTTAAAAACAGAGCTCTAATATTTCCTATAAAGTTTGAGCATATCCACCTGAATGCCTTCCGAGCTTGTAACTCAAGTGCATTCTTAACTCAAAGTTCCGATCTGTCAAAACCTTTACAAATCTGTAGGCCTACCAAATTCCTTCGTTCAATTTGGCTTACTTGAGGTCAGGAAACTTGTCACACAAATAGTTAAATTAAAGCTACTGGAATTGCATTTGGCTGTTGCTTTCACAAAAGTTTTCATCAAGCCAAGGTTTATATGCAGAGGTGACATCAGGGCTTATCATGATTTGCTAGTGGAGTACCGTATGTTTGGGACCATACGGCACACCGGATTATAAGGTGCAGCATCAAAGATTAAATGCTAGCTGTTTTTTTTTCATACATAAAGTGCACTGGATTGTAAGGCACATTAAATGAAGCAAAACTTAGATCTAAGTTAAACTGTAGTCACTCTTTCATAAAAACTACCCAGTGCTGAAGTCACCACTGGGAGTTTAATTTGTCATTACATACGAGGGCGTACAATCTATCACGTATGCCTAATCTGCTTGACACAAATAGAATAAAATATAAGTTGTGTGCGTGTTTGATTCGGTGTGTACCAATGTAGTCTGGAGCCCTGCGGAGTATGAGGATCTGTGGTATGTGCTAGCTTCGAACCACATACGCTGCTCATTGCAATTGTTGTTGTATTATTATGCAACACGATAGTCTGTTTACAAAAAAATCGTAACTAGCAATTAAATGAATAACACCGTTTACCACATAAAATTGGTTCAAGATGAGAAAGCACAACCAGATTCATACATTAGACCAGGATTTCTTAACCTGGGGTGCTAGCACCCGCAGGGGCTGCTGAAATCAATTTCAGAGGGTACTGGGAAAGGTCACATATGTGGCGATAAAAGGTAGAATGAATACGTTTGTTTCTACTTTATTCTTATAGTAACCAGGCGTTAGCCAATGGTAGGGGGTACTGGACTGCTTAGGGGTGACCAAAAGGGGTGATGAGGTAGAATAGGTTAAGAAACGCTGCATTGGCGCACCGCGTTATAAGGCGTTCTTTTGATTTTTAGCAAATTAAAGGATTTTAAGTGCGCCATATGGTCTAAAAAAATACGATATGTGGAATTCATGAAAACTGTTCACTCCAGGAACATACGAGTTTCTCGTAGAAAAATGTTGCTTTTCATAGTGATCTGCAATAGCACGTAAAGCGGCTGTCCCATAAACATAAAAACAGCAGTACTAGGGAACTCCCATGTGCATTCCCATTAATATGCTTAACACTTTGGCACCTGGGCGCTTTTGGGGATTTTCGAAAAAAAGCAACACCGAAACACACATGGCTTTGCATGGGAATTTCTCTGCTCTTGTTCAGGTTATGGACGTGGTCGAAGCGTTAAAAGAAGCGGCAAGTCTCCTAGTTTGCACTTGAAAAAAATTTTTTGGTTGGATAGTGCAGATTTTCTGTGAGTAATGTCATAAGTGGAGGACTTTTAGGCCACCTTGGCCCACTTTGCCTGGCCCTGGGCACCAACTGTTAGGTGGTTGTATTTCGCTGAAGTTTTTACTGGAAACTAGGCTACAATCTGAGTCTTGATACTTTGTATGACCTGCTGGGGTTTCGGGTTGAAAAGTTGTGATGTAAGTTAGTAAAAATATTTAACTAATTAGATAATAATTTAATTTGTTTATTTTAGATCATAACTTTTGAACCAGAAACGCTGGAAAGTCGATCAAAGGCTCAAAAGACTCGGACTCAAGCCTAGTTTCCAATGAAAACTTCAGTGAAACACTTTGGCCTGGCGGTTGGGCCCTAGGCCAGGCAACATGAGCCAAAGTGACCCCAAAACTACTTCACTTATGACGCCACTCACATAAAATCCACACCCCCAACTAAAAAAAATTTTTTTCAAGTGCAATCTAGAAGACTGGCCGATCTGTTTGACCCTTTGAACAGCTCTCTAGCGCAATCGGCGGAGGAGCAATGGTGTTGGTAAGGCAACCGAAAACTGCTGTTTTTTAGGCCAAAATCGAAGTACGAATATATCGTACACTGGCTCTCAAAGTGTTAATAAGCATAATGACCTTGAGGTCCACGCAGGCTCTACTGATAGTCATTGTAGCCGACTTAGCATTCAAAACAATCTGGTTGTTATCATACGATTTATTCAAATGAACAGAATGTTCAATGGAGATTTCATGTTTAATATTGTATCTATGTGCACGTAGATATCAATATGTCACTCAATGAAACATATTCTTGCATATAAATCACTCAGTTAGGGTTAACAAACTTGCTTTACTTTCGCAATTTGTATGTCTGCTACATCAATTATTTCTCTGTACTATGTCACAATGCAAAATAATGCTACCTTCTGTTGTTCATAGGCCTGTGGTAAGCTAGGTAACTGGAAACCACAACATACCCATATCTCAAAAACTAGATGTGCTGCAAAAATGTAATNGAATTTTTTAAATCAGCGTCAAATATACTTTNAGGGGCACTTACTGCAATCACTCATTAAAGTTTGCTATTGACCAGTGCAATTAGTTTCATTAATAATGTGTTTACAAACTTAACATGCTGTGTACAATTCTGTACTTCTTTTTTGCTGGAGTATGTTTTTGGGTTTTCAAACCTAAGCTGTTGAAATGTTGTTAAAGAATATTGGCTGCAACAGTTAGTCTTTCCTGAAGGAAAGTATGGTGTGTGTCTTGATGTGTTGGTACATTTGTTAATAGTTACTGGTTCCTTAGCTGTAGATGTGCCATTGCTTTGATCTTGTGAAGGTTGCTGAATCAGAGAAAAAGGAGACCATCACAAAGAATGATGCTATGCAGTTTCCTATAGTGGCCAGTGGAATGCTGTTAGGCATTTATGTTATTTTTAAGGTAATGCAAGTTGAATATGCATGCTGTGATTTGTTTCTAGAAATGTTTCATGATGAAGCGATAATGATTTTTATTGGGTTCATTTTTTGTGTATAAAAATACAGTTCATTTTCTGGTTTTCATGCATTAAATTTCTTATATTCATGATGTAGATTTGTATGTTTGGGTATGGGGACTCCCTAACAGCAACACCGATGGCTTTTTCAATTATTATGTATTTATGAAATAGCTAGCTAATCTGATGATGGTATTTGTCATTTCAGATTTTTTCTCAAGAATACATTGATATTGCCATTGCATTGTACTTCTTTGTTTTGGGTTTGTATGCTATGACTCATCTTGCAGCGTAAGTAAATGAAACATAACAGCTTTCATCTGAGTAAGTCTTGTCATCTAACATCTAAGTCATTTATTTACTATAATAGCGAATAGGCCACATATATGGTGGAATATCTCTGGCAAGCTGTAAAAATTGGTAAATTTTATCTTAAAATCATACCTTTATCTTCCAGAGGAAAACAAGGGGAGAAAACTGTATCAGGGAGCAAGAGAGACTTCCCTTGACTTGCTGTCTAAGTGTCTGCTTGTCATTAGGTTTAGTTTTGATGCAATGTTGTGTTCTAACTTGGACAACAAAAATTCTGATGCAGGCCATGTTAGATTTTCATGCGGGCCTCAGGTTCTCCACACCTAATCTAAGTAAATTTTGTTGAAAGACTAGATAGTCCAATGCAATTGTTATTTAGCATTCCATCTTAAAACTAGTTTTCATGCAGACCTGTTCTTGCGAAGCTGATTCCTGCATCTTTCCCAAACATTGCTTACCGGTTGCATCTCACCCAAGAAGGAGATGCATGTAAAGGTTAGATTTACCAGTATCTTATAAGATTTTATGTAGCTTAGTGATGTTTGTGCCATTTTTTCTTGTTTTTTTTTTAGATGTATTTGATTGGTCATTCAACCGTATTGATCTCATGGCCATGCTGCTATGTGCTGTGGTTGCTGCATGGTACAGCCTGAAAAAAGTAAGTTGGTACTATCCTCTTATGTGTTTTTTTTTTGTCAAATGCATTAACACTTTGTTGGTGCTCAGTGTTATTTGGTCTGTTAACTGGTTTTCATGGTTTTAAGCGGACAGCTTGGTATCAGCTCCTTAATTGCCTGACTATGCCTTTGTATTAAGGTTGTAAAATTCACAATGAATAGACATTATAAACTGGTAAATGAGTCCCATGTTGTAGAGCAGTGCTCAGCAAACTTTTCAATATGATGTTCCAAACCACCACCCATTTAGTCAAAATTAAAGGCCCATGTTTATTTTTCAAGGCCAGTTTTCAAACTTTTGATGTATTCAATTACCTGTTACATAACAATGCAATGCTGATGTCATAAACCGATAAAAATAATGTAGTGATAAAAATAATTCCTTGTTAATGTCAAAAAATCATTGTTCCAGTCATTATTACAGTAGCCTGTTTTAGCTCACGAAACCAATGCAGGACTGTAGCTCGTACATGTGATGCAGCCCACAACAGAAAGTGTTGTGTGGCTCAAATAAAAAGTGCTAAACTGGACACAATTGGTCTGAAGCCTACAGTTTGCAGATCATTGTTGTGGAGGATTGTCATGTAATAACCACATAGGTAAAGAGTTCTTGCATTTACTCAGGTAGTGATTGGAACAGGTATCAAAAGTTGAGAAGTGAGTTAACCTATATGCAAGGGTACGTAAAAGCTAATTTTTAGTACAAATAGAGCGATTTTTCGTTTGTATTATCGTATGACAAGTGATAATAGATTCTATAAGTTAAACTATACGTATATTAGGGTACATTTGAAAACGAGAATTTTGAAAAAGTTTACACAAATGTTTTGGCCCATATTTCATGGCAGGCCACTGTGTTATGTAAACACATATGAAAATGTTCAGGTCAATCGGAACATTTCTAGATGGTCCACACAGCAATCTGACAATCACATATTTCAAAAACACGATTTGTTTATTTTAATAATCCATTATTATTTCCATGCTTCCACATGGATACCAGTGACAAAAAGAGGTCAAACGTTCACGCAGATTCATTATCAGAAGTATTACACGAATTTAATTTCCTTTTATAAGATCTTCTTCTCGGATCTGGCTCCTCACCTCGTGCCTTTCAACAGCTTGAACAACATTTTGATAATTTTGCTCAATTTGACGGAAGACAGAAAATCAGAACTCATTCGAACGCTGCGTTGTGCAAGGTCATGGGTGCAATTTTATGATCGGATTTTCTACTGCGCAGCTTCGTAACTGGCATTCCTTGGCCATTCACAAATTGGCTAATTCAAAAAGTTCGTAGAAATTTTCTCTGGGTCGTCAGCGATTTCAACTGCAAAAAACTCTGCTTAAGCAGCCTGCTGAGCTGGTGTCATTTTGAAACGTGCAGCCAAAGTAGTTAATTTTGAAGACTTTAACAAATTTCTTGGAAAAAATGCTGAGGTTCCTGGTTCTGGGTGCAGAGTTCTAAACATCTATGGCTGTGTACCAGCGGGTGAATGACTCTTCCTGATCATTTTCCAGTATTGTCTCATCGCTTTGGTTGCTATTGACATCACCGTCAGTGGCTTTAAATTCTTTTGATTTTCGCGTTACTTCTCTTTTCTCAGAATTTGTGCTCATCTCGTTTCAGGTTTTCTTCCTAAGCTTGTTATTGATGGATCCCATAGTCATTTTCCGCATTAGAGTAGTTCCTTCTCTTTTCGCCTTATTTCCTTCATTTTCACATTACTGCCTCTTTTCTCAGAACTTGTGATCTCTTTCAGCTTTTCTATTCACTTTTTTCCTAAGCTTATTGTTATAGGATCGCATAGTCATTTTTCATATTACTGTAGTTCCTTCTCGATTTTCGCTTTAGTTCCTTCTCTTTCCTCAGAATTTGTGCTCTCTCTTTTTCAGCTTCTCTATTCATTTTTTCTAAGCTTATTGTCATAGTATCGCATAACCATCCGCCGAACCATTCTCATGGAACTGAGAAAAAACACATAGTGTTCGTGAACTAAGCGGCTTTCCACATATGCTGGCCATATTGCAATCGTAGTCGTCAGACGTTTTTCTTCATCCAGTGATTTTCTTTTCGTTGATTCCGAATTTCTCCTGGCTATTGGAATGGCTGGTAGCTTTGCTTTTCATGTGGTAAGAGACAAAATCTTCTCTTCGACTTTTTTGTCGTGGTTGGTATGTCTGCTTTCTCAGACAACGGTAATAATTCTCTTACAACAATTTAAGCACTATCCCGTTGAGTCTGATTGGGCGATGCGGATTTTATCAATTGAACATCACAGCTTGGTAAATGACATCTAATATGACCATCGTTTTCTGTTATAGGAGGACCCAATCCATAAACTGGGACCCTTGAAGACATTTTAGGACTGACAACTGAGACTTGATCAGCCTGACATTAATGGAAATGATCTACTAGTGAGATATGACACAGCGACGCAATTCAGATTAATGCATCAGGTCTACTTATACCAAACGTAGTCATCACTCATCACTGCAAAGCATTCACCAGATATAGTAGTTCTCGTAATATCTCGTGTAGAGAATTACAAAACACGGACATCACCATAGTCGTGAAGCATTACCAAATATGGACATGCGTCATCAGTAGGGCCATTTTTATGACCTAAAAAACTTGACAATATGACTTTATTTCTCAGAAAATATGACTTTATATGACAAAACAAAAATATTACTGAGCTAGAACATGCAACTACTGTACAAATAAGCATTACCAGCGAAAACAGGCGTAGAAGATGGTAGCCTCATGGCTTGTTGAAGCTCCACTAAAATAAATGGCCCAAAAGATGAGCAAAACATAGTTTGGTTTGAAGCAAATTGAAAACATGCATGGACATTGGTTTAATTCGTTGGGACAGCATGAGCATGCATTTTTGGCAGTGCATTGCATTTCATCCACATAATTTGGTTAACCTATGTCTTTGACAACATTTGCAGGGTGCCTCAATGGGTTCAGTTTTCAGCTTGCAGCTTAGATCTAGTGATATATTAGTTTCACCTGATATTTTGAGATGGTTTTGATGGTTTCCTTATTGAATTAGGTTGAAAATATGCAAAATATGACTTTATGACCTAACATGGAAAACTTGACTTTTTATGACCGTGTAACTTTTGCTATAGACTTCGTAGGGGTGCGATTTTTTGTATTATAATTTGTTTCATAGCTTCCTGATGCACAGAAAACAATCTGACTTATGACTTTGAATGGCCCTAGCCGTCACAGACTCTCTAAAGCAAAATTGAAGTTTCTGCTGCAAAAAACTACATCTCCATGAGGCCGGAGTAAGTTCTACAAAGGCTCAGTCATAGGCAAAGATGATAAAGACGAGCTAAAAAAGCCTGAATTAGTTACTAGTTATTGTTATATAACATGAAATTTGCACACGAAAAATATAAGAAATAAGTTAAAAATCGAAAAATTCGAAGTCGGTGTGGACCCTCTAAACCAGCGCTTCTCAACCAGTGGGCCACAGCCCACTGGTGGGCCGCGAAATGTTCCGAGATAACTTAAATATTNTTTGAAAAAAGTTATTGGTATGCCTAGTCATGAGTTCTGAAACAAATTTTTCGTAAGGTGGGCCCAAAATCAAAGTCTTGGCGAAAAGTGGGTCGTGACATCAAAAAGATTGAGAAGCACTGCTCTAAACATCACCAGAATCAAATTCTCTTACATGGATTTTTGCATAGCCAAGCCTCACATAAAAATCATAGGGCGCAGTTGGCCCGAAACAACACAATTTTGAAATGCACCCTAATGCAATATATCAAAAATGTTTTCATGCCATGCTAGGCATTGGCGACTCTAACAAAATTAGTTGAAAGCAAACGTTGCAGTTGCACCATCGTATTTAATTAATGTATGTTATGTAACCAGCACTGGATTGCCAACAACTTAATTGGCCTTGCTCTTGCTGTGAATGGAGTTGAAATACTGCACTTGAACAGTATTATCACTGGATGTATTCTGTTGAGCGGTAAGCACGTGGTGGGTTGCTTTTAAAAGGTTTTGAGAAGAAAGAATGAAACACATTAATGCAAGTAGTCGAAGTTGAAAACACCGTATCTTTTATCCGCATTTTGTGATGAAAAAAATTCTCGTGTTTTTACAGCTAAATCTTGCATGAACCTGGCCTGCTGGCAATAGTGTGCTATTTTGTCGCTGAGTCACAAAACCAGCCACACGGATGTGCTTTTTTGTTAAAAGAGGCCGGAAATAATCTCGGGTTCAGAATTTTTTTCATTTTTGACGAATTTCTGCCAGTAGCTTGACAAAGCTCAGAGTCTCAGGCTTCTGTTTTACTGATAACGAGTCCCAGTAAGCATTTAATATGTAATACAAACATCAAAATGTTTATTTGCAATAAAAAAGCTCGCTTTGTACTAGTTTTGTCTTTCTGTTCAACCCAGACCAGGCAGTACGTTCGCTTTGCTCTTGAACAGTTGCTGCAAGGGCTGTCAGTGAATGACTACAAATTTACAGTTAAACAAGATCAAGATTTTTAAAATCTTTATCATTTTTAACCTTGGCAATTTTAAGCTGCTGTAGCTTCGTTCACAACGAGCTCGGAACGCAGTCGTGAACTTCTAGTGCTTGTTAGTCCTTGTTCCATTTCGATGTGCAAGATTTTAACTGATAAGATTTCTTGATTTGCCTAACTTCCAAGTTTTATTTAAAAAAAAATACGAAATCTTCTCTAAGCTGTCACTCCAGCAACATATTGTTTTTTTTGACACCAAAATATTGAGACTTCTGTCAAGGCCTCCCAAACAGTCTATTCTGGAGGCCTTGCCTCTGTACATATTTTGGGTCGAAATAATTGCAGCTGATGAATTCGCGGATACAGAAAGTATACTGTAGAAAAGTCAGTTGGTCTCGCCACCATCAAATTACATTGTCTAGAGTGGTCGCATTGAATTATTTTATTTTTATGATTTGCCGATGTGTATTGCTGCATCGAGAAAACCGATGTTTAAATGAACATCTTTTCCTTAGGTCTCTTCGTGTACGATGTATTTTGGGTTTTTGGAACGAACGTAATGGTTACCGTCGCCAAAAACTTCAACGCGCCAATTAAAGGTGAAGCTGCATGCCTGCATGATTGAAATACTAAATCGTTCGTATTGTGTTGCAAATTTAATTTTGTAAAAGTCAGACAAAAACTCCGGGATCGAACAAAAAATGTGGGAACATGCCTTTGCACTATTATTGGCCTGAAGTTTTATAGTTGCAAAGTTAGCTTTCACGTCACTAAATAATGAAGCAAAACCCATGAAATAAATACCCCCGAAGCTTGTTAGTATACTGAAGCAGTTTTCTTTAGATGGAGTACCTTGATTTGTCTGCTGAGTTTGCTGCTGGCGCAAAATAGCGAAGTTATGCTGCCACCAAGATTGCAGCTATAATTGTTTTGTAGCGGATCACTATGCATGTCGGTGATTCAGTTGATAGTACGCAGAAACGAGCTGGTTTGCTGTTTTCATGATTGTCCTTCATGAGCATAAAGAAAAGAAACCGGATAAGATTGCTCCTGCGTAATAAACAATAAAAACAGCACTGAACTGAAGGTCAATAATATTATGGTGATGAGCAAATTAGAAGTGTTTAGTCATCTCGTACCTTCTTATCTTAGTGTTGCTTTCTGAGCCGGTTTGTCACTTGGGCACTTCGCCCACAAGCAATGATGTCACAGTGTTGCTTTTACAAAAGCTCTTATAAAAGTCTGTAATTGCAGTTGTCTTTCCGCAAGATTTTATTGATCATGGAATTTTTGGGAAGCATTTGGCTATGCTTGGTCTCGGGGACATTGTCATTCCAGGTAAGCGTTGAATGCGTCTGCGCGAAAGAACGCAAAAGGATATGTTACGCTGTGTGGTGCGTGCGGCATTTTAAGCCGTGATGCTGCGACGAAGAATGCAGCTATATTTGTTTTGTAGCGAATCAGTAATGTGGATTCTATGCAGTGGAAAGGATCACTGTAAAAATCATGCGATGAAAAGTCCGCTGAGGACTTCTTGCTTGTGTGTAGCTCAGTCACCGCATCAGCTAACTCTGTCAACCGCATCTGTCAAAAACAGTGCTCGTCAGTAAAATGATGACGACGAGGAGCAAAAGAAGATCGTTAACTTTCGCTTGCTACGAGCGTAGAACGTGAAACGCTTCCTTTTGTCTTCCTTTTGTCGGTTTTGTTCGAGTGCTGGAGGATTGTTTATATCTTGTTCAAACACATTCGCCAGCTTTTCACTAAGCAGACATTATTCGCCTTAGCGCCTGCAAA
>JGI24158J21664_10013754_pt1 | contig 10661 bp, 7 predicted proteins | sample Ectturendosymbi3_FD_21664 | JGI IMG/M metagenome (IMG submission 21664)
CTACAATACTTGGAAGCTCTATTTGTTTCTTGAGCATCAGTATCAACCTGTCCCTTCCTTTCTATTAACTGCGGCGATTCTTGTCTACCCATATCGTCAACTTAAGTACAGCCTGTGCACAAGTGACAGAAATCAGCATAAATAATTATTTATGGACCATAATCCAAGCCTTTTTGCTTGTGATGTCTGTCTATAAACATTTTTCTCACTTTTTCAATCATCACCACCACAAACTTTACCAACCTAAAAATTTAAATTGTTTGTCGACGTATCTGTAGTATTGAGCGAGCGCAATAGCAAACAAGCTGAGCATTGGCTGCGAACTTTACAGACCAGTGAGCCACATACACTTTGGCATTTCATCTTAGACCAACTTTATATTACAACGTAAATGCTTACTACAACAGAAAGACTTACAGTTGGGCGAAACAACATGTTTAGGAAACGATGCGCAGCCAGGGAAGCAACCAGCTCGTCATTTCAGGGGAGTGCAATTTTCATGAAATTTAATTCGATGACGTCATGGTGCTTATTTAACCTTGGTACAACTTTTTCGCAAACAGGCACACATAAAGTTCTCTTCGCAACATTTCCGAAAATGAGAACTTTTCAGTTTTAATCAAGATGAGAACCGAACGATCAGGACAGAGTAAAAATTAGTAGCCTAATACAAACACCTGGTTCTGTACTCTGCTAGTGCAGTCATGGATTTAGTGTGAGAAATGTGTAGGCTACTAGTAAACCTGCCTAGTGCCTAACTTTTCGTCTTGTTTTAACAAATTCATCAAATCAATTATTTAGAATTTTAAAACTTCAGTTGAATGTATTTCCTGTGAGATAATTTCTGCGGACAATATTGCGAGTGGCGACGTTGTCAGATACAAGGAACTGCTGGTATGAATGTTAAGATACATTTAATAACTGATGCTATTGCTCCAATCGTAGATACTAGACTTCGGCTGTCAACTGAAATATTCTTGAAAGGAATGCAGGCAGGACTGCAACTTGAACTTTATTATAAATGATTGGGCCAGGCTTGCCACCAGATGTGGATGGGCCTCGCCACTTTTGCCAGAACTACCTAAACAACACCTAATAACTTTAAGGCCCTTGTGAAATTCAAAATTCTCTTGCAACGTTAGAGCTTGACTGTGAAGCCCCAGCAACCGTTAAGCACTGAACATAAAATGTAAAAACTCTTAGTAGCCAACAGTAAACCCAGGCAAACGTAAAGCTAACACAATGTGAAAATAGTATGCTGTTTCTGTTACCAGGCATAGTCTCCTGTCTACAAACTTTGCACTACTGTTGTGATAACAATACAGCATTTATTGTTGACGTTTAGAGAGTCTATGCAAACTCTCCTCCTCAGAAGATAGGCAAGGAACAAAATCAAAACGTAGACACACACTTTGTTTCTAAAATTTTTCAAAATTAGAATATAAAATTGTCATGATTAGAATATATATTTTCATCTTTATTCTTTGAATGTTTCCGCAGATGTCAAAATTGCTGTCCCATAATTTGAAATTTTCAGGGGGGGCAAATCTCCCAAATGCCCCTCTGGTTGCGCGCCAGTGCGCAGACATGGGCATGCAGAGGTCTGGTGATGCCCGGAGCAACTGCTCGATTGTATGCCGCCCGACCTAACTCTTGTATTGGGGAAGGTGAGAAATACAGGCATTTGAAATACGCATATACTAGTGTTGACAAAAAAAACAAGTTTCGAAAAATTAAATTAAATTTATTTAAAATGGTATTTTTGTTTTTAATGTCTTAATCTGTTTTAAATTTGTTTTACTCTGTGGACCTGAGGCATATGTTCATAGGCAAAATTTTTCTTGTAATGGGCTTGCATTAAGAAACTAGATATTGCATTTGTGCATGTAAATAACTATCAGATAAGCCCACCAAATATCGTAAAATGAAGCGTTATTTGCTCATTAATCCACCTTCGATTTAAGTACGCTTAAGAGGTCTCGGTTTTTATTCACTGAACTGTCCTCTTTGTTTTGATTAATGCGTTTATAGGGCAATGATAATAGATTTACGAATAATAATAATAGCAATGCATTTAATGTTTTTCAACAATATGTCGCTGCCATTCTCGCGCCACCCTTGTGAACTTTTCACCCCCCAGTTTAAGAGCCAAGGCTCTGAATAGAATCGACAGATATTTTGAAGACTACAAGTCGCAGGTTAATGATAGGCAGGAATTGGCCAGCGTGCAAAGAGTGGAAGAGCGATTGGGTGTAAGGTCCTAAGAGAACGGTAGCGCAGTGCTTCATCTCTCTCTCGGGTCAATTAACATGCATTTGCATGTCCCCCTCACGCAAGTTCCTATCCGATCCATGCATCATGTGTTAGTAGCCTTACAATACGAAGAAGCATGTAGCTACGGCGTTTTAATCAAATGTAAATTTTTTTATTTCACTCTTTGGACCTATGGCTAATCATGTTCGTGGTCTTGTGTAGTATGATTGCGTCTGTGATATGGACCACGAGTCTGTAATGAAATATTATTTTTAAATTATGTTATTTGCTCGTTTTGGATGTCCAGATGACTTCATCACTTTGATTCATGCTCTCCACAATGGCATGGTTGGTAGATTTTGCCACCGAAGCACTCTTTCAGACCCTTTTCAAATCACTGGTGGTCTCAAACAAGGATGTGTCCTGGCTCCAACCTCCTTTTCATTATATGTGGCTGCAATGCTGAATGAAGCCCGCCAACAAGCCCTGGCATTAATCTACAATACCGTATGGATGGAGGGCTTTTTAATCTTGCTCGCTTCAGTGCACAATCCAAAACCTCTGTTATCACAGCTCATGAGATGCAATTTGCCGATGACAATGCTACCCCAGTTCCGACCTTTGACGACATTCATAGGATAGCGACCATCTACAATCACTCTTACCAGCACTTTAGAATGGAAGTAAACACTGACAAAACCAAGGTACTTAACCAACCGCCACCTGGACTAACGTCCTCAAGGACCAATGTCAGCATAAATGGAGAGCATCTGGGTGGAGTGGATTATTCTTGGCAGCATTTTCTCAAAAACTCCGACGTGTGCAAATGACATTGAAAATCGCTTAAAAGCTACACACTGTGCATATGGGCGCCTTAGCCATCGTGTCTTCAACAACCATGCGATATGCATAATCCATCCGCACCAAAATCATAGTCGTTTGAAGAGGGTTTAACGAACTGTGACGTTACATTCATAGTGGGTTCGGTACAGCGCAATATACTGTGGCAAACGGGCACGGGGATGGATAAAAACAGTGTGACGTCATTTACAGATCGACCGTAGCAGCACGTTCCCCTAAGACGTCTTGGATATGAACTTGAACTTGCGTTTCCGGTTAAAGTGGGTTCTATATTGGTTTTCATGTAAACTTTTCATTTAGGCAGATAGCGAATGAAATAGAACAAATGATGCAAGAATGACTGACAGGGTGCGAATTAATTAAAACAATAAAAAAATGGGCAAATCATGCAGTGCATTTAAATGTATTATTAATCAAACACTCAGAAACACGAGGTTACTTTGCCATAACAATGTGGAACACCACATTAAATTGCATTAGACCTCGAGGAAGCTGGTTGCGGCGGGCCTGTTGCTCTCCATATAACTCACATCGGTAGCTCATAGAAGCGGTTTAGTAATGACCCTAGTATCCAAGCAGTGGTTGCTGTCGTTACTGTTAACACCGAAACAGTCCGGAAAGACTGGTTTCGTGGCGGAAATAAATGGTGAATGCATTGAACAACTCACTGATCGATTGCTTCCGTTAAATAAAACGTCACCCTATCTCAATATTTTTCAAGTACTAGTCGAGCGTGTATATCCACTAGCATCAGCGTTCATCGTTTATAAAAAATTGTGAAAAAGCAGCACGCGCACTTGGATTTGTGGCTTCACACAGCATCCAGTTACGGCTGAGGAATCGGCGTATGGCCAACGGCAGTCTTCACACATGCTCCTTTGGCCGGATCCGGCTGAATTTTCTCGGTTTCGAACGGCGTATAAGTAAGCCGGATTGCCGTGGTTGTCGGTGATGGTGTTCTTGCTGCATGTGCGAAAACTGAAGATGGCCATAAACCGGTTCGTAAGCCGTAACCGGATTCTGTGTGATACCACTTTTAAAGTATTTCGATTGGTTAACTTGCCATTACTGTAGTATAGAACCAGGTAAATCTGCAAGGAGTGGTTTAGCAACTTGTTTCTACCTGAAATAGATATGCATCTTTGTTAAAGCTTGTGAGGTGTTTTCTGAAGGTAAAACATTTCTGTATCACGAAATTGTACGTAACCCAAGTAAAGTCGGGGAATGGAAAGATAAAATTGCTTGTTAAATCATAGAGTGAAGTCTATGGGCTTAACATACGCAGAACAGAATTGTGCAGGTCAGTCATTTTACATTCTTTTTAAGCTTGAATGACGTTTCAACTTTCATGCAATTATCGTTGCCAACTTTTATTTACATTTATCAGAAAAAGAATAAAGTAATAAAGTGTCTTTCAAAGTTTTCTTTGCAAAGTGGCAGTTCACAATAGTTCTCAGCGAAACTTGAGATTTTTATGCCTATGAACGATAAACAGGACATGGTTCGGGAAACCAAAGCTTTACAACTTTGAAATCAGCACGTGAAACGAAATTCCTGCACACAATTTTTGCAAAAAAGGAAGAGCAATTTTAGTGGTTGACCAGTTACATTTAACTGCTGTTGATCACGGAACTACCCTGCAGTATTTTATGTATCCCACTGGAAGGTCTTGCTTGACATCAGACATGGGGTAATCGTAATCGATTACAATCGATTACAGTTTTTGAGTAATCGTAATCGATTGAACTGACCAAAAATGACATGTAGTGGTAATCGTAATCGATTGCATTGCAAATTTAATCGTAATCGACGATTCATTTCGCGATTAAACTTGGAAATCTTCATTCTACATCACTGTGCGATGAACCGTAGTTTTGGCGGCTGGGTTCCTCCTTTTATCATCATTTGTTATGGTTATGCTTCAGGGGAGGCCATTTGCCGTCTTTGTGCGTTAAATCCAGATAATCCAGCGGCAAGCACAGCGTTTGTAGCGAATTCTCGCTTTGCACCAGCTAGCCTTCCTGTTGGTCACCAGAAGTAACCTAGTGAGTCTGGTAGTGACATGTAGCCACAAAAATAAGAGCTTTCCTTAAAAACAAGTTGATACGTCGGCAGCAGAAGAGATAGCGGTTCATAACGATGTTTAATTTATATATATTCAGAGTTAACCTATGAATGTAAAGCCTGGAGTAGGCTATGTATATAATTAATACAGTAATTTCTATAAATAAACTTTTTTTCAGAGGAATAAAGCTATTTAACCTACGTCGAAAGCACTTTTCCACAACGCTGATAACTAGCATGTGAACAGAGATCATTTACAGACACTGGTAAAAAAAAACTCCAAAGAAACCCGTAAGAATGTATTGACCACTGACTAGTGGCGGATTAAGGGGAGTGCTGACTGGGCTACAGCCAGGGGCCCCACCATTTAGGGGGGGCCAATCCTTAAGTCGGTAGAAAAGTAATATGTGAACAACACACAATACGCTGTAAAAGATACCATCGCCAATTGGAATTGCTAAGTAGGCGCTCTGTGCTCAATCATTGAAATTGCTTCAATGACTTAAAAGTAGCTGGTTCTTTTGGGTGTGGTATGGCCACACTCATTAGGAAGTTAGTCCTCCAAGGTCTAAAAAGGTAAGGCCTTCCATCCGCTTGCATTATTTTGGTTTCGGATGCGCATGCAGTATCCACGTCATTTGAACATTGGCCCTACAGACAGCCCCGAAGGAAGTTGTGAATTTGTTAAGTGGCGTCAGGCCTCTCAGCAACAGTGCATGTAAGTAGATTTTAGTTTAGCATAAAAAATCATGGCGTTATAAGGTAGGACAACCAGAGTTGGTACTTTAACACCAATTCTGGTACTATTTACTTCCAATATGCAAGTTTGGACATTTTGGTAGTGTCTGGGATATTTCGGCGATGCCGTTTCGGCGATGCCGTTTCGGCGATGCCGTTTCGGCGACGCAGATTCGGCGACGGGACGTTTCGGCGATGGTGGTCGCAGATGTTTTATACAAAAAAAGTGTGTTTTTGAAATACTTCAATGGTTAGACTACAAAGGATGTTTGCTTAATAAGCGATTTTGTTGTCATCCTGAGGACAGGTGTGGTTTCTCTTCCGCCGGTAGTTTGGAAGAGCTTAGTGCGACCGTGACCACGTGTGGAAGGAAATATGGCCTGTGAAGTTTCTTTTTACTGGCATGAGCCGTTTGCGAGTTTACACAAAAGTTACGCCTGGACAGGAATTATTGCTTCAGCTTTCGCGTAGTTATTCTGATTGCATTTCACGGATAATTTAAGAGCATATTCGTTCTTTCCTTCTGTCGGTTGACTGTCGATGTACGAATATATTCGTACTTCCAATCCCTTGCCAACAGTTGCTTCCCGGAGTGCGAACTCCTGTTTCAACAACGGGATGCCAGAGATTGTCTCTGGGCGAAAGCGTACACGCGTTTGGCGGGGAGCGGGATGCCAGAGTTTGCTGAAAGGCAAAGTCCAACTCACATACTTACAATCAAATGCCAAGTAAGCTTTTTCTTTGGACGTCTGACAAATATTCTTGGCCACCTTGGTCATGAATACCAACAGTATAAATTTTCCTAGAGCAATTGAGCAGGGTTGACACTGTGTGTAAGTTCATAAAATTTGCAAGCAACTATGTTAATCTAAAGTTCATCGCCGAAAGGGCGATCGCCGAAACGTCCATCGTCGAAACGGCGTCGCCGAACCGGCATAGCCGAAACGGCATCGCCAAAATGTTCCATTCCGATTTTGGTACATAGGCCTACTACTTTTATGTGAATCGCCATTATTTGGTACTACTCCTCATAACTGACTTAAAACAGAACGAACGCAAAAAGAAAGTCGGCAGATATCGAGGTACTTAACGTTAACTGATAACACTCATTAAACCATATCGAGAACGTCTTAGTTCTGCTTACATTTAGTGCAATTAACTCTAAGCTTGCTCACGCTAAACTCAGTGACTCATTCGATTTTAGTGTGTCGTAAGATGTGCTTTAAGTTAAGAATTTTGTTGAGTTCTATTTTTGTATTATAAGCGCAGTAGAAAAATATAAACAATTCAGTAGTGTTATGTCTTATGAATGAATGTATACTATAACCATGCATAAGTGAAAATGAGTTTCACAACAGTTATAGATAAATAAGTGCCTGCTCCTGTTCTTGTTCTTACGATAGTCGTATTGTTTTGTCTTTGATTGTGAACAGAAAAATGAAATACTACATTAATTGCAATGAGTACAATTATTACTTTTACCATATCAATTTAGGACATATCAAACTGGGCTATTATGTTAGGTAAAGTTAGGTTATATTTTGGTTAGGTTAGTTTTAGGGCCAGTGTTATTTTAGTGCGGAATCTGATATGGACAGCTGATTTTTCTGAAAAAATTTTTTAAAGAAACCTTCATATACCCAAAAAATATATTTTGGATATATATAGATATATATACAGTGGAACCCCGCTAACACGACCACCAACTGGACGGCACAAACTGGACTCAATTGGTCGTGTATTTGGGGGCGGGGTGGTCGTGTTAGTGAATTTAATCACACTTGCATTTCTAAAGGATTCATGTATTACCTTCCCAAACGTTCACATCGCACTTCGCATTTATCTGTCCATGGCAACACCAAACTGCAGTGGGGAGTGATCTTTTTCAAAAGTGAAAAGATAAAATATGAGGTTCGAAGTTGCATTGGACTTCAGCGGCACAGTTTTTCTTCCTGGTGAGCATTGAAAATGATATTGTAGAGTGACTACAGTGGTGTGCAGAAAGGGGGAGAACAGGGCGAAGGCCCTGGGCATCCAAGGCAGGGGAGCATCCAAAGAGTGAAATTAAAAAAATTAAAATGCTGTAACTAGATGATTTTTCCTATGGTAAAGCTGCAGCACATGCTTCGTGGATTTATTTGCCAACACTACTTTCACGTAGTGTATTCAAATGCCAGTAATTTTCACATTTTTAGTGCCAAGGGCCTATACTCTAGGTATGCGGCGCACACCCAATCAAGCTGATAGTGACGTGACTTTATCCACACCGTGCGATCAAGGGAAAATAACAAAAAAGGTTTGAAAGATATGTGAAAGTTTAACTGATTTTCAGGGACAAATTTTAAAACAGTCCTATTTCAACTTGCTTGATTTAGCTGACTTTTTGATGCCTCTTTAGTTTCCCGTTTCGTTATTTGATGTGGCAACCCTGGGCGTGCACTAATACAACCGCACACCTGTGCTTGCAATATGTGCATCATTTCGAGCTTCGTCATTAATTGGCAGTTTAGGCGGATTGATCATAACGGCTCACAGAAACATGTATCTCCTCTGTCCCCAAATGGTTGTACATATAAGCTAACTGTTATATTAAAAGTGAAATTTTTCTCAATTCTTATGTAATTTAGCAAGTTTCGGACATCATCAGACCTGTACACGCCACTCCCACTGGTCACTAAACTTCAGTGATTTGTTCAGCGATTTTGCTCATGAAAAAGCTCGCAAAAATCTATGTAACGTAACCAAACACCGCTCCAACATGAAGGCTATTATTTCATTTACGCATACATTATACTGTTTGCTAAGTCCATGAGTTTCGTTCATATTGTGATTTCGATATTAGTTTTTGATTCGTTTTTTTTGCTCAAACTTCATTTGTTTCAATAATACAAGTACTTCAGTTCGTTCAGTTAAGCATTTTTGCCCCATTAACCACATTATATAATTAAATACGAAAGGGCCCCATTCCAAGTTTCAGCCAGGGACCCCATACAACGTTAATCCGCCCCTGCCACTGACTTTTGGTCCAATAGAGAGATGTGCAGCTATATTGGTACCACGATTCATTTTAAATGAAAAGCTACAAAATGCTATGTTGCGCTTGCAGACGATCCAAAGGCCACAACTCAGCTGAAAACATCGTAACCCGCAGTTTGAAAAAAATAGTCAGAAATTTTGAAAATACTGACAAACGAGTTTTCAACGTTGCTGGACGAATGGTCAATCCTGTTAGATGTCGTTTGACTGATAAAAGATTCGAAGTGTTGATGCTATCAACTGTAACAAACATTTTAAACATTGATTATTTTTGTTTAAGCAATATTTTACGTATTTGTTGCAGTGGCATAACTGATTGGGGCAGAGCAGGGGAGGATCCAGAAGGGGTGATTGGGGCGATTGCCGCCCCTAAAATCTGCGAAAGTAATTTCATTCGCCATGATTTTGTACAATTCGGTAAAAAAATATCAAAACCAATGCCGAACCAATACCAATTCCGAATAAGTCTTTCGTTATGTTCGAACTGTCTCAATGTTCGCGATTCAAGGCAATTCTGTCGTTCATTGTTTTGTCACAGCGGTGTTGTGTCGTATACTTCATCTCTCTTACAGTTGCAAAGCCGTTATGAGATTAACTGCGAAATACTACTGAAACCGACCCCCCTAACGTTACTAGCTGGATTCACACCTGGGGCAAAGGGACGAATTGCCCCCCTGGAAAGCTAAATGTAAAAACTGCCCCTACGTAGCTTTTATTTCAATTTTAATATACCTTTCGTTTTCAGTAGGTTGTCGTTTTTCTGCGTTTTTCGGAGTATTTTCCGTTGAAATTCAAAGTTTAATTATAGCAATCACATCTGCATTCTCCATCGTTTCTCAAGTTTTTTTTCTGAGCGTTGGCTGGTGGGCCCGCTACAGTAGCCAGTGGGCCTCTTTCAGTTACGTTTTCCCCATTGCTCAAACCTCTGATTACGCCACTGGTGTGTTGACTGCACAAACGTCTCAGTAAACAACTAATGTGATTTTTCTTTTTTCCGGTGCTTAAATCCTTACTGATTGGTAATTTCGTTTCTTGCATTTATTCATATCGTACGTTGTCTGAGCGTATACTTACATCAAACCATGCAAATGGATTTGTTTTCTTTCTGAGGATGTCTCAAGACAAATGTAATCGCAATTGTAATCGTGATTACTTTCAGTGTAATCGTAATCGATTTCATTGTGATTTTGTTTATTCGTAATCATAATCGAGCATGTGACAAGTAATCGTAATCGCGGTAACCAGCTGGAGTTTTGGCAGCGGCATGATTGTAACTTATTATTGTACCTAACAACTAAAAAAGTTATTGGCAATTTCAAAAGTTCGGGGAGCGGGATTTCCGGGTTGCCTCCTCCCTGGTTGCGGGCCTTCATTCTTCTTCATCGTTTAGGCAGTTCTTGTAATCCACTGTTACGCTGCACTAAATCTCGGGGCAGGTGTTACTGTTGAGCAGCCATTCACTTGTCTCGTCATCCAGACAGTGGCGTAGCTAAGGGGGGCGGTCCGCCCCTGGCGGCACTTTTACGGGGGCGGCACTATGGGCTATGGTGCTGTAGGCCATAAACCTGCAAAGGCTGTATTGAAATAAAAGTGGTTTTAATGTCGGGACACCACTCGCAGTTGAAGGACGCTTCTGATTTTGAGTAATTTAAACTATGGCATGTGTATTGCGATTGTTATCTTAGCCACAACAATAAACAATCGTATAT
>JGI24158J21664_10013756_pt1 | contig 10661 bp, 7 predicted proteins | sample Ectturendosymbi3_FD_21664 | JGI IMG/M metagenome (IMG submission 21664)
AAAAGTTCGTAATGGAAAATGTGTGCTGCTTAGTCCGTCTTTTTATAGCGTTGTTCAGTTTCCCTCTCGTAACGATTTGATGAGGCAACTCGAGATTATTGGCGAAAACGTTTGAAATAAACCTAGTTTTAATTATAAATGACTATTTCAGGTGCGCAAAAAATAACGGTTCTAGCAACAGAAATTACTAAAAATTAAGCCATTTGCAAAGTAACAGACGTGACAATTTGGTTCAAGTGAAGTAAGCGTAATGATGTTCGTGTGGTGACAATTGCATCATGAAATACTACCGAAACAAGGGTTATGGCATCAATCTCACAGATTGGCTTCGTAATTTCCGAGATATAACCTAAAAAATGAAAGTTGCGAAAAGTCTGAAAAGGTGGAAAGTGGAGTAACTTTGAGGTTACTACAGTACTTGCCTGTTTTGAAAAATGACAAAGTATGTTTACATTTACTGAGACATCTACAATCACTTCATATATTTGTTTATTATTAATAGAGAAAATAAATTTTAACCTTCTCCGGTATATTCAAACTTGCTCTACGAAGCGGTTTGTACTCCTTTAAGTGGTGTTCTGTAAGTGGTTTTCACTGCAACCATTTTCCACGTGTAAAGCATTAGTGATAGGCAGGTGTTTTGTTTTTGGCTTTATCAGTCACGATTGGGCTATTTATTAAAGAATGTGTTTTGTCTGTAACTAAGCTAAATATGATGAGTCAAGCCAGCCTGGTCATGTTATGCCAGATAATCAAAGTGGAAAGTCATGTACGGGAAGTGATATAAATCTTTTCGAAAGTGTTGATTCTGACGAAGAAGGAACTTCGTCGGATAGTGCATTTGATGATGCATGCAAGCAAGAAAATTCAAATTTGGGCGAACAAAGATCCTGCTGCTAAGCGAGGTGTCTTGGGTCGGACAGTTAGGAACTAACCTGGTCTATTCAGCTCAAATAGGACGGCTTGCAATCATAATAGAAGTTTTCCACAGAAACGAGAGTGATGGGACAAGGTTTTCTAAGTTTCAACGCAAAAGAATACCACCAGATGTTTAAGTAGTGGGCCATCCATGGCTATTATTCCTGGCCTGGAAACATGAAATCTTTTGCTACTACTGCAAGCTTCTCAGCTCTGGATGTGCACTGAAGCACATTACTCAATACCTCTCCTCTCTGAAGGTACTACACTTGTACCTCCCTTCTGGTCAGGGAGGTACCTGGCCAGAGAGGATGTATTGATGACGGTTGCAATTCTTTGATTTATTGGGTTTTACGGCGCTGTCCATTGAAGTCTCTGCTGGAGAAGTCTTCGCGTCATCATTTCGGGCCGCGCATTTATAATATCACCGATTTCTGTCATTGTGACTTGATGCACCCCCTCAAACATTTCTACACACCACTGAGTGGGGCCCCACAAAGGTGTTTCTAATCGGGCCCCGCACTGGCCAACGCCGGCCTTGAGTCGAGTTTATGTCAGTAAAAGTTATGCTACAAACCTATTTCATGTTAGCTGAATATTTTCCACCAACAATTGTCAAGATGACAAATGATTTCAAAAATTCGAAACATTTTTGAACGAATCTTTCTTGTTTGTTTTGTAGCATTCAAATTTCCAATTGTGAAAAAGTCTATTCTGTTGTGGAAGTGCACATGTTTGTCATACACACATATATGCCTTTTGATGAACATTTGGCTGCCTGTTGGTAAAAGTTTGAACGATATGCGCAATTCATACTTCCGCAACATGGCAGGTCTGAAGTTTAGTTTGTAAAACATTTTGGACAAAGTGCTCACCTTTGAATTCATTCTAACGCCTGCTTACAAAAAAGTGTGCTTGTGAGCTTGAAAAAAAGTTTTTCGCCTGCTTTTCAAGACTGAGAACCGATAAAAGGTGAGCAAGTTTGGGAAAAACTGAACAGATGCTTTGCTTAAGAAGATTTTATGGGCTGATAGGAAATTTTAGTGAAACCAATATGTGTATGGGCTGCTTGATGTGCGCAAGCCTTACTCCAGCAAACGTTATTGAACTTTAAAGTCACCTGAAAGCTGTCGTCGTTTTGAGTCAAAAAATCAAACAAAGCGTGATCTTTGATATCAGCAATTATTGCACTTATTGCAAATACAGCTCATTACTATTTGCCAAATTTATATGGAAAAAATAAGTGTCTAACAGACCGTTTGTTTTCTTTTTTCTGGACAGCTTGAATTAGTTGTGCAGCAGGAAACAGCCAAAGGTATACGTAAAACAACTTCATAAACGCAAACAAACGAGGCAAGTTTTTTGTAAGAAGTGCTTGACCGTGATTTTGAAGGTCGAAGTTACGTGAAACAATATGTTAGAAAAAATGTCTTCTTAATTTCCAGCATGGACGTTGGTCTTCGCTAAAGTGCAACGGCGAATGGTTTCTTCATCCTTTTTATCACAACATACCCTTCAGATTTACGGAAAGCCAATGTAAGAAGATTTGCTGTTGTATTTCAGTGTGAGAATCCGAAAGAAATCCGCCACGGCACCAGCGAAGTACTAGGCTGTTGTCAGGAGAATGAAAAATACCAACCTCGATCGAAATCGTGCATTAGCTGTGTTCCACCTTGGACAAACTGCGTTAAAAACACTCAACTTGAATGCTCTTATCATCCAATCTCTTCGTAAGTCAAAAACCTTTTTTCTGCCATTGAAGATAGGTTTCAAAAGAAAAAGCAAATTTTGCTTCTAACTACATTATATTTGCTGTTCTCTTTGATACTCATGCTTTTCGTAGCATTTGCCACCAGGTTTCGAATCAAGCAGATAACTTCGATCTTCTGGCGATTATTTTATAATTTTTGCCGACGTTTCGCCCACCTATTCAAGTGGGCTTCCTCAGGGCAATGTTTTTAACCACGCATAACATACAACGTACCAACAACAAGAAACAATGAGCAGTATGACGTACAAAAACAAAAAAACGCAAAACTGACCATCACGTTATAAGAAATGGGTGACAGCATGCCACAGAAAAAACGTATAAGAGCAAAATGAAAATATTGGTAAGTTGCATGTTTTATGTGGTTAAAAACATTGCCCTGAGGAAGCCTACTTGAATAGGTGGGAGAAACGCCGTCAAAACTAATAAAATAATCGCCAGAAGATCTAATATATCTGCTTGATACATTATATTTTTCTCTTTTTGGCACTTATTTTGTTTTTGTTAGTTACCCTGCTTTCCCGGTTGATTTTAAACATTCTCTCCGTTACACGAAAATAAAATTTTCCGTTCCTAAACCGAGAAACGTGTAATCGATTGCACTGCAGTAACACTTCGCAAAGACGGTACGAAATTGCTTACTGAAACACAATAGAGGGGAAAAAGATGATCATTTAGTGATTGGTTATAAATTATAGAGATGAACAGACCAGGCTTCATAAACTAAATAATTTAACTCCATCTTTTTCTGAGGTCTGGATCAATAGCTCAGCCAGCCCAAAATTTGGGGAGAGGCCAAAAACATTTTGGGGGTCCAAAATGCTTGAGTTTATGCAAATAATACTATGTTGTTTCGGATACAGCCTCTTAAAGCACAAAATGACTATATGTTCCGAAAACGTAGGGGGTGTGCCCTCCCTGGATACGCATATGGTCTGGATCTCCTTCAACCAACCTGCTGATAAGATAGAATCTGAAGCGTTTCAACCGCACATATTTAATCACAGTAATTAAGGATTATTTAACGAACCTCACAAACCAGTATACTTGAAACTTTCTTGGTGGTGCAGCAAATAGTTTTTCTACCTAGATGAAATTTTGGAAACGTTTGATCGATTCGGCTTGCTGCAAATTATGCATAAAAACATTTATTGATACGATACTAACTGCAGTAGGTTTAGTAAAAGAAAACGAACGTAAATATCATGAACGTTACTGTCTCTGTAGAAAATTCTTTCCATTGTTGGTAATATGGGAAAACCTGGAGGGATGTTAAATTCCTCTTCAAAGCAACAGCAGCGTTGGTATGCAACCGCTGCAAATCACTTCAGTATCAGTTTTACATTAAAGAAAAGTGGAAAAGCTATATTTAAAAAACTGTTGCATTTACGTCAAAATGCCATTTAGTGTTTATATTCAATAATTTTAAATGCGATTAGAGTTGTAGTGTTTGGCGTTTCCGTGTGGTTTGAAAAACAACATTGCAAGGAAGAGAATGATATTTGTTTGAATTTGTCTGTCGCACTTGCACTTGCACCATCGAAAAAATAACCCAAGAACACAAATTAACAACAGGTTTCCTCAAAGCAAACACAAAGTCCGCGAGCTTTATTGATAAAAATGCTTGGACATCTGTTTGACAGTCGAAAGAAAAATGCCAAAATATCAGCAAAAATACACACTTACACACGAATGGCGGGAGAAGTCGGTTAATTGTAGGCAACAAGTCTCCAATTTACGCCGAAATTAATTTTTAACAAATTTCGCCTCAAGAAATCAAGGTGAGAGAATTTAGAAATAAAGGAAAATAGATGCGAAAAAAGGAATGTGGAGGACAACATTTTCTTTCGAACACTAAAATGAATAACCTGCCCAAAAGTGCATGTGTTGCGATGATGAATTTTGCTGCGCACATAAACCAATACTCGAAAAATTCCTATAAGCCTTGCCCGCAAAAGTCAAGAGTCGCTACGACCGCATGTACGAAACATTCGTTGCCATCAACTTCCCCTTCGTTGACTGAAAGTTTCCCAACTTCTCAAACTTCTGTAAGTTCTAAGATTTATTCAATTGCTTAACATCAAAAGAGGGTTTTGCTAAAACTGAATTCGTTGTGTTATTTCTGTTTCAGTTGAAATTCGTGGATGACCGTTAACCTCACAAAATATATAATCAGTTTCCCAATGCCTAGCATGCGTATTTGTTCATGACGTTTGTGTTTTGTTGCAGGAAGAACGAGCGCCTCCGACGACGGAAGGTGTCCCAGCATTTGACAGTCATACAACTTCAGACAGCACAACCAGTGCTGCCACGGCTGTTTTCTTTTCACTATATCTGGAGCTTTTCTGTTTTATCTGGGGTTCTGGGGTTTTTATTGAAAATCTGGGATTTTTTTTATTCTAGTCTCAACATAGAAATGTATGTTGTATTACTGTATTTTCCATTCAAGAATACAGTATTTTCAAAGGCGTAATGTGCAGAGTCAGTAGCCAGTACGGCAACGTGGGCTAGGCCTATCAAAATTGTTTGAAATCTAATGTTTTATTTACGGATGCAGCACTAGGCATAGGTCAGCACTCTAACCAAGGGTCCTGCAAATAGTGCGTCGCTACCCAAATTTGGGTGGTGAGACCTTCCACACTGGGTCCCGAAACAATTCAAATGTACATTATGAATTTGCAATTCTGCGTTAAACAGAATATATGCAATCATTTGCTCACTTATGCGCTAAGTTTTCATTCATTTTATTGCAAGAAAATTGCTACGGTCAATAGAAGTCTTAAAATCGATATTTAATTATAAACTGTTTTCCACAAAATGATACGCTCACGAAATGTTTGAGTCGCGAGATTTTAGAAGTATTTTTAGGGTCGCGCCAAACAACATTTGCAGTTCCCTGCTCTAACCTATCGATGATATGTCAGTGGCTGCTTGTGCATGATGTTGAAATGCTTTTTTTGGTTTGAACATAATGAGATTGAGAATCTGTTTATTGCTGTAGAAATATTGTGATAGGTAATAATGTAAAATTTTGAATGTTGAATTAATAGTCAAAAATTGCGTGGAATGCAATGATTAGGGTGAAAAAGGAAATTGTAAAACCTTGAATGTATCACGTATATGTTGCAGTTTGCGCATTTAAGTGAAGGTAAACGAAAAAATTAAAAATTTTTGGAAAAGATCTAACTAATCTTTTATGTTATTGTATACATTTGATTTGCTCCTACTTGTAAATTGCCAGTGTGTTTGAGAATAGCCTCGGACGTGTTAAAATTCTGTTGCAGATAATGAATATTACCTTAATTTCTTACGTGCAAGTACCGGTAGCATACATTTCAAGTTTGGTTTTAACGTTTGTTAAAAATTATGTATGTCTGAGTTTTTCTATCATTTTCTGGGGTTTTTAAAGTTAAATATTGGGGTTTTTCTTCATAACAGAGTTGCAACACTAAGCACGACCTTTCACACCCAGGATCATTCGTCCTCTGATGAACACGATCGAAGGATTCAAGCAATAAAAACGTAAAAAATGAACACACCTTCGTTTAAGCCTATTTCTCATAGTCTCATGAATTTTTGGTGCCCTTACAATCATTTATCTATCGGTCGTTATTGTGCAATGGTATTTTGAAAGGCCAGAAAATCGAAATTGATCAGTAAAATTGCCTACCATCAGAAGGCAATTCTGGGCTTAACTGTAATTTCTGGGTGTTGCGTTTTACTACGTTTTTCTGTTGCTCAGCTGCTCTTAAGCATTGGCTTAAAGCAGCTGCAAAGACTTAATGTTTGATAAGTTTTGAAATAACCATAGATGCAAAGCTAGTCAAAAGTAATCTAAAGACAAACTGAATATTGAAGCCGGTTAGGTTCAAGAATTTATTCATCATTCAAACGGGTTTATACATAACTCAAATCCACTGTCAAACGAAAGGAATCTTTTCCCAGCAAAAATCAGACGCTAAGATATTAGAAAAAATGTATTTCGTCGTCGGGTATAGGCACCATTAGCTCATTTAAATCCACAGTTATTGTAGCAACGTTTTACAGTTTAGTAATTCTATAGCTCATTATAATCGTAAAGGGAATATTAATCATTTGTGGGATCCACAGGTTTGGGATGATTTTTATGAAATCATTTATTTTCTATTTATATTTTCTTCCCACGACTGATGACGCAAACCTGCCATTTCTAATCAACAGTTCCAGATTTTCTCCGTGGTTTGTCGCTGTCCAAATCTTTTCAACCCCTTTCCTTGGTTTTGTCGAGAGTTTGTAAATAATTTAGTCACTATTACAGACTACCACTGTATCACACTTTTCTACGAAGTATGCGCTTCTTTTTTATTACGTGCATAAGAGCGAAACCTAGTGTTGGTGTCTGTTTGGGGCTGCTGGGTTTTGGGCGTGAGCTCGTACAGACAAGTTGACTTGCAGCTTATTTAGGTAAAAGGGCATCAGCTTTGCAAAATCGTGTTTATTTCCAATTATTAACAATAAGCACGTATGGACAGCAGCATGTAGTTCGCATACCGCAGGCTGCACTATGTGTTGCGTTTCATATATCTTGCAGCAAAATGGAAATCGAAAGATTGACGCGAAATCGACCTCCTGTAGTAAAATGCTTTGTGAGCAGATTCGACTGTTGTCGTTTTATTTCTGTTGTACTTCGATACTTGGATAATGTTGACAGTGTAAATGTCTTGTGAAAGCTATAACAAAAATCCGCATTTCTTAATGTCTTAGCATACGTTTGAAACTGCAAATGCCTTTCTATGTTTTTTCATCATTTCAACCGTAAGTTTTTACTTACATTTACCGGATTGAAAAAGCGTACTTCACCCGAAATCGAATTCCAGCAATAAAATGTTTTGTGAGCAGATTCGACTGTTGTCGTTTTAACCTTGTGGTACTTCGAAACTTGAATATTGATAAATGCAGTCAGAATTCTTGCAGAGTTGTGAACGTATAGCATGGCAGGACGATTCCTCGAATACCATACATCACTTGTTTGAAAGACTGAATAACGAAATGCTGCATAAACCTGCTTTAAATTATTTGTAAACCGGTTAAACCGAAACCTTCGCTTGCATATTAATTTATGCAATTGTCATCATCTGCAGTAAATCTGCAAAAACTGTCGGGTCAGCAAGTTCTGAAAAAGCAGCGAGGGTCAGCCATCCTGGACAAACCAGCTTCTTGAACAGTGTAACAGACCCTTCTGTTATTGTGTCTTACAGATAGGCCTTACTGTATACCAGTGTTTTTCAACCTGTTTGCTGCAGCGGAACCTTCCGCAAATGATTGCAATGCTCATGGAACCCTACGTAATGATCCAAGTTACAATCGCATAGAACTATGGTTGCGAATTTCGTCCCAGGCAATTTCGGTCCGTTTCGGTGGAACCCTGAGGTTACTTGGAACACCGGGTGAAAAACACTGCTGTACACCCCATCTCTCTTCATCCCTTTGTAGACTAACCAATTTCGCTAGCTTATTGTTAGTCTGCGATTTTAAGTCTTCAAATAATCTCTCGATTCTCGCGAACCGATCCCTCTTAAACTTGCTTGTTCAAAGTTGGAGTTTCGAGTGAAAAACGATTTATGTTACCATGGTGTCTTGTTTGCTTGGCTTCATTTTCAGTGGCAATGCAAATTGTGAAAGAACTATATCATGCGTGACGACTTTGTTCATAGATTCTTTACTTTCTATTTTTGTAAAAAAGATCAAAACAGCACAGCAAACTTTTCAGAATGAACATCGTTGGGAGCTGTTAAAACACTTCGCGCATGCCTCAGTGCAGATCCAAATTCCAAACTATAAATATCATTCACTTAAATACTTATTCAACAAAGATTTTTCCTAATTTATTGTATAAATGTTATGAGTAACCAACTATTATTTGTAAAACTTGCATTGCGATCCATTTTCAAAATTTTTTTTGACGTACTAAGCTTATTTTAATCTTTTACTTGTTATGCTATTCTGTACAAAAACATAAAACAATGCTGCTTCAAACTCAATCATTGCTTGCTTTTCAAAAGTCTCAAAAACAAAAAAAAGCCACTGCAGATATCGTTTGAGTCAACTGCACGTCACCGTACCTGTTAGCTAACTTCCATCTGTTTGGAAATCCCAAAGTTTCCACGAATTCAAAAGATTATGTTAACCGAGACCTAAATCTAAATTTGCAAGTTCAAAAGTTTTCTCTGCAGGCGTCGTTTGCACTGGTATCTATCAAAAACAAACTGAACGGCGAACAATGTCAGCAGATAGAGACCCTTCATATCATTGTTACGGGAAGTACTATCAGAGGCCTTCAGCCAATTCCTTCAACACACTCTTTTAGTAAATGGGGGAAACAAGCTAAGTGAACCCAAGCAACACTGAAACGAATGCCACTAAAAAAGGAAATGAACACGAATAAACAAAATAACCTACTCATCAAACTCACATTGTCAGCGTTTCAGACACAAGTTCAATGATCACAGCGCCGTTCAGAGCTTACGAGTCAGGTCGTCGGTCGTCGTGCTATTATTACGCATATGGGCAGAACTGCTTCAGCACCCAAATGTGCTCCGAAGAACCAAGTAATAATACAAGACCAAGGCCACACACGAACACCGCGTTGAAGTCACTGCAGCAAATGTTCCAGCTTTCGAACGAGCGGTTGAAACGTGTTTGTAAACAGAAAGAAAATCAAACGCCTTCATGTTACAGAAGTAACCGCGGATGTTATAAACATTGAAAAGAGATATTACACCAATTTCTACTTCTAAAGTTTCCATGTGAATGCGTCCAGACGAAATGTTAATCTCTGAGAAAACAGTAGAAAACTTAAAACACGTATTTCTGATGCCCCGCCTTTACCACGATGTGGAAGGACGGCTGTTTCTAGCGATGGTGTCTTTGACTGGACTGGCTATTATTTAGCACAACGATGAGTATCTTGGGACAAATAACATCTCACAGAGAACTTAGATCTACTGTATGCGCATTTATTAAGTTCTGGCAACTTTAAAAAAATAGATCTGACAATCCAATGCATTACACGTAGCCATTACTTGGAAAATAGTTTCAACTGTTCAGCATCCAGTGCTAGACCAATCTTACCATCAGCTAGTCTAGTTACAATCTAAAAGACTTCAATGGTTTAATTTCGCTGTATTGACTTTCATCCGTTCAGTTATTCCGATTTCTTCGCCGCAAGGTGAAGGTGTGTCAGTATTATTACATGCGTTTGTTTTTCTGCGACGGTTTGGGTGGGAATGATCTACAGAAGTCAGGGGAGGAAACTCGATTCCAGATGAGACCTATGGAGAGCTGGTACGTAATATGGAAATTCGACACGTTCTGACAGCCTCAGCGTGTGTTACGTCGTTCACCGATTCGTTTTCGTTCGACTTGTTCTAGACATTTGTACCTTGGACCATTTCTATCACTTGCTTGGTGGCTACCAAGAACAATTTGCACATTTAAACTCGGAAGCTTTGCAAATAGTCCAGTTACGTTGTTCACCGCGTTCGGAACACCTTTTTATTTTCCTTTCCAGCGGTTTGCCACGAGGCCGAAACGATTGCATTTTTTAAAGCAACGCAAAGGTTTCTGAATATATTGTACGTTTTTGAAACTAAAAGAACCAATGCGAACTTAAGAGGGATCTCGGACTTAAAATGGAATCACGTGAGACCGCGCCTGCACCGAAATTATGAGACATTGTACCCAAGGGCGCCCGCAGAATTTTTTCCAGGGGCAACGTCGACAATTGGCTTATCTTTCTCAAGTTGCTGACAATGCAATGCAAATGGACGATCACAAAGGCCTTTTGTGGCGACCTGGAGATGGCGCCACATGAAAATAAAGGGTCATCTAGATGGTGCCCATAAGTAACAAGTCACTGTGATAGTCACCACAAGCGAATTATCGTAGTTCACTTATCCCTATATAATGATAATGCAACCTAGTAGTAGTAGAGTGA
>JGI24158J21664_10013761_pt1 | contig 10658 bp, 3 predicted proteins | sample Ectturendosymbi3_FD_21664 | JGI IMG/M metagenome (IMG submission 21664)
GGGAAAGGCAAACAAACCCCAGTTTGAAAATCACTGCCCTAAACCTAAATTTTTGAAAAAGTACATAGAAAGCATTCCTATCAAATATGTAATCTCTATTAGCTAAGTCAAAGGAAATGGTGACGAGATTAGAACCAACGAACACCCGTACAGCAGGCATAGACACTAACCACTCAACTATGTTCACGTTGTGCTGCTAGAACTCAACGTTATATGTGGACAAAGGTGGATATAGTTCGAATTGTAAAATAATCTCAGTAGAGCTTTTGCCATTGATGGCAAAATATACACTATCATTTAGCACATCTGTAAACTCGGATCACACCTAAAATTTTTGATATTTTCAGAATAATCACATTAACACAACAAAAATTTTCTCAGTCCGATCCAGTCCTGATCCGCCAATTTTCAAAAAAATTGCAGCCCGATCCAGTCCTGATCCGGCCAAAATGGCTTCAGTCCTGATCCAGTGCTGATCCGTGCTCATCTCTGGTTGCCAGCAGAGGTGGACACGGATCCGGGGTCCCGAAGTCGACTCCGGTAGGATACAGCGTTTTTCTTTCCGACCGGGAACCGGAGTCAAAATTATGTGAAAAACCCGACCCGGAGTCATTTTACAATTTCGGCAGAAGAGACGAGCGGACTGTCAAATTTTGCAATCCAGATCCAGTCCTGATTTTTCAAATCTCAGTTCATGTCCAACCGCCGTCCATAAACATTTTTAAATCTAAAGCCGAAGTCCAAATAAAGTCCAAAAAATTTGAAAAGTGCAACCTTTTTACAACAAAAACGCCGCATTTTTTCCATTAACGCTGTTCAAATCCGGCCCGGTTCCTAAATTTTGAAATGATTTACACTCCGGGTCCAATCCAAATTCAACAAAATTTGCTATAGTCCGGTTCCAGTCCAAACCAAGTCCAGTCCAATGCTCATCACTGTTCGGGCAGTAGCGGGAGTCTGTGTGGCAATTTCTTATGCAAAAACCTGGGTAAATTTCGGTTGGATCGATGCCTGTAACCGCAGTCTGAACAGGAGTCAGATTCTCAAATTTGAAAGATTGCCGGACCCGGATTAAAAAATTTTGGAACAGGAGCGGAGTCAGAGTCTGAAAATGTGACTCCGGTCACCTCTGGTTGCCACCAGAGGTGGCCGGAGTCACTTTTTCAGAGTCTGACTCCCCACCTGCTGCACAATTCTTGAATCCAGGTCCGGATTCGGCAGTTTTCACGTGAAAGTGAGTCAGAGCAGCGAATCTGATGCGTCAATGTAGAAACCGGTTCTACTCGAACGCAGGCCATACCAGACGCATCAGAAAAGGACGTGACGTCACGAAATCATACACATGCACTCAAAAAACGCACAGGACACATGTCGTGTGCATACAGCCAAAGGTGGGTAACCGCTACTTTATCAATAGCGTCGCTACCGCTATTTCTTAAATTTAATAACAGCGCTACTGCAGCCATTCTTGAATAAATATAGTAGCGAGCTATCGCTACCGCTCCTTTTGCCGCACTTAAAAATTTTTTTGGTCTTGTTTCACAGACGTAGGATCTATTTTGAAAAACCTAACCCTGAAATGTTTTTTGTGAAAAATTATTAAAGAAAAACGTGATCTGAAAAAAATAGTCATTGAACAGTTATGATATAGGAAAAATTATTTTGCAGTGCATGCACATATAAATGAAACACAGACTGCAGAAACGCCCAAATAGAGTCCATTTGGCTTAGTGAATCGATTGTTGTAGGCTAGCAATCGCCTTTACCAAAGCAAGTTTCACGCTGTGTGTACAGTACTGAAGAGAATGGTCAAGCAGAAAAAGATCAAATCTGTTTGTCACAGAGTTTAATACGCTTATAAATTGAATTAGGCCCGCAACCAGAGTGGTGGACAAACCGGGCTATCAAAGCCTCTAACGGAATTTTATGCATTATTTTAGATTTTCAAAAAATGTTATGTTGATCTATGTTTCATGTGAACCCCCTGAACAAATTACCGAGTACTTGTATTGTAAACTGACGTCCTTGTTTCTGCATGGTTCAATTTATTCGCGAAAGTAGTTTTATGTAGAACGTAGTTTATATGGCCTGCGTGCAAAGAATGGTTATTTAGATACTCGAGAGCGAATTGACCAACCACCGTTTCCTTAACATTCCAGGTTTTGAAAGTGCAGCCTAAGTGGCGGTAGGAGATTGAGCGGACGCGCTGTAGCATGCTCGGAAAGCTAGATCCTCAAGTGACCAGGAATTGTGATTTGGCAACGTCCACAGATTATGCGAACTTTTTCAGTAGTTATCACAGATGTTGAAAACTAAAAAATTATTGTGAAGCAATGAACATAGCAATTGTACGCACAACGCGAGTTTTACAGCAGAAGTTTTGGTGTTTGGCGAAGTAACTTTATTTGGCAAAGTAACCTTATTTGATTTCAGCAGAACTTTGAATGAGTAGCAGAAAACAAAACTAATGCGATTTCGGTGTCCCGTTTAGTGAAAGTGTAAGTTCTTCAACGAAAATAGTTTCACACAGGAGACAGCTTTTTTTAATGAGTGGGAAAGTTACTGATTTGGAGTACTCGGGAATATCTCAAATTAAGTCCGATGTCTAGCAGTATTCCTTTTACAACTCAAAGCAACGCAGATGTTTCGAAATGTTTCAAGTGAATAAAGATGGGAGCAAACAAAATATATTGGTGAGTGATTTCAGGAAAATATTTGCAAGACAAATACCAAAAGTACAACTTCATCGGCGAAGATTGCAAAACAAAGTGCGGAAAAACTAGAAAGTTGGTGCACAACGTTAAAAGCATGACAATTTCAACATTTGAATGTAAATTTGTATTGCGCATTGGATTCATTGCAAGGGCTTACTGCTCGATGTTCAGTGTTGGCTTGATACACCGTAATTGACATGATGAGATGTTTCGGTACAAAAAATAGCCGCAACCATAGGTTTGCTTACAAGCAGTGCAACCCATAGAATACAAAGAAGCTTTGCTTTCTACACGCGTTAATGTTAAGCTGTTAAAATATTGCGTTTTCAACTTGGTCGGTTTTGAAGAGTGTTTTCCGATTTTGAAGAGTGTTTTTGCCTAATTCGTCAGCTCAAGGGGATTACAAAAAAGTGACGAATTAGGCGAAGTGACGAATTACCCAAACAGGTGAAAACTGACGAATTACCCAAACAGGTGAAAAGCTCGCTATTTGAGTAGCTCGCTACTGCCCAGCTCTGCATACAGCTTTAGATGTACGTAACGATGACAATAGACCTAGTTCAACCAGCTGTGCAGCAGCACAAGAATGTCAAGAAGTATCATTGAAAAACACGATAGATGAGTTGTCTGCCGTTTTCACTGGAGGCAAAGATATCGGTCTCTTGTCATCCAATATACCGGAAAAAATGCGGGAAAATTGCTTGAGAAATGAAAAGTTATTTTTTGAAAACATGATGTTCCACAACACAGGAAAGAGGGGAGGAAAAGGAATCTGCGACTGGAAGCACGCTCTTGAGCACATGAGGAGCCACGAGCATTCAGTGGAACATATAGATGCGACGATTACATTTAGTCGCAGATGTCACTATGAAGAATTGATACAAAGCTAGCTGGCAGAGATGAGCGGGCTGTGAAATTTTTCAGTCCGAATCCAGTCCTGATCTGCAAAACTTTTGAAAATCATCAGTCCGATCCAGTCTTGATCTGCCCATGTGAAACCATTTGTTTTAATTTTGCTTCATGAGCCAAAAAAACTTTTGGAGCTATTTTGCCTTTAGACAAATACAATTGTTTGTAGGCAAAATAGTCCCAGCATTGCTCTTGCTTCATGAGGCAAAATAGACATAGCCTTTTGCCATTTCTAAAATTTCACAATGCAGTGCCTATTTTGCCATGAGAAGCAAACACATTATTGGAGTTGTTTTGCCATTAGGCGAACCCGATTGGCCAAGTGACAAGGATGATGCACTTACATGTATGGTCTTAGTTAGTCATGTAACATAAAACTGTAAACCTACTCATCTAGCCCTAAACTCAAAACCTAAACACAAAAGTAAACCCAAAATCTAAACCCAAATTCTAAACCCAAAACCTAAACCCAAAACCTAAACTCAAAACCTAAACTCAAAACCTAATCCCAAAGCCTAAACCCAAAACTTGAACCCAAATCCCTAAATTTTACCCCTACATCTAAACCCTAAATGTAAACCCAAAACCTATATGTTAAACCTCAACCGGAACCTTTTTTGTAAAGCAGGCGTACATAAACAGCGCTCCGATCAAAGGTATACTCTCTGCTAGCTATAGCCAAAGCAAATGGTGTGAGCAAATTTGACAAGCACTCGCACATCAGGCATACGCACTAACCGCTCCACTTTTTTCACCTTACTACGAGTAATTACGAACTCAACTTTAAATGTGGACAAAGGTGGATACAGTTTGAATAGCAAAATAGCCCCAGCAGAGCTATTGCCGGTGTCAAGCGAAATTTCTGACCTGTTATTATTTTTCAGTTGTTTTGCTTCTCATAATCATGAAGAAAAGTTTAGCAATTACTTTTTCGATATGTGTTGCGTAAGTTTAAACATTTTGGTTAGATGTCAGGTACCCACAACAAGCTATAGTAGGCTACAGAAATAACTCTAACCACTGAAAATTTTTGGACTTAGTCTTAGACCTCAGTTATTCTTCTTTTCTCACCCTAACGCGACACACTTACCTAAACACGAATCCCTAAGCCCCAATTATCAGTTATCTCAGCATATTGGATTTGTTTAATATTACTCTGTGCATTTGCACATGGCGCGACGTCAGAAATTTTGCAAGTCAGAATTTTCACTTGACACTGGTAATGGCAAAACACAAACTATCATTTAACAAATTTGTAAAATCTGACTAAACTTTTTGATATGGTTAGAAAAATCACATTAAAACAACAAAAATTTTCTCAGTCCGATCCAGTCTTGATCAGCCAATTTTCAAAAAAATTGCAGTTCGATCCAGTCCTGATCTGGTCAAAATTGGCTTCAGAAGTGATCCAGTCCGATCCAGTCCTGATCCGTGCTCATCTCTGCGAGCTGGTCAGGTCAATCATACCAAAAATATTGGAAATAGCTTCTGCAACGTTCGGTTTCTGTCGTAGATTTAATTGCTGAACGAGGACTGACGTTTAGAGATGATGAAAACGTTGGATCGCCCAGAAACTTTTTTCAACCAAACTTTTAAAAAAAGAAGTAGCCTACGATGCTTCTGGTTACCGGTTTTGCAACAGTTTCACAAACTGCTAATCATTGTCAATTATCATGTTGCATCATAAATTTTTGTTACACTTGAGTTAACAAATGTGACGTCACAAGATTACGTCATAAATATTAATGGTCCGTGGATATACTAGTGACTTCATCGGCCATCCCCACCTTAAGATTCTATATCCGCCCATGCGGCCTCCCACCACACCTGGGCCCCCACCATTTAAATCCGGCGCTGGTTTAAGCTACCGCGTGCAGGTTTTGTGTGCGAATAAACTCCCGTTGTACTTCAGGAAGTTTTTGCAGCACGAAAAGTTTGACTGTAACTTCAGGTGCAGTTCAGAAGTTCAATCGATGCTTGGTTTAGTGCAGATTAATTTTTTAAAAAGCTTGTATGAAATAAATGAATTGCGTCATGTTAAGTTATACTTCTGGTGTTATGAATATGACTACAAATGCAATTCCTACTCACTAGTGACGACAACTGTCGCTGTGAAGCAATTGTACGTAACATCTCAAAAGGATTTTACTTTTCTTAACTTGATGTATCAGGCTATAAGCGCGCTGGTTTATACAGTACGCAAGCTAAAATGTGGTCTTCATGGTTGAAGTTACGACATTTTCCACGAGGAATGATAATGACAATTGTGATCTCACAATCCAAGCTGTTGCAACGCGCTGATTCGTGGATATGGCACACAAGTTACGAAAGCGCTACTCCAACATTTCACAAATATGTTTGTAGTGTTTCCCTTGTGTAGGAACCAATGTAGAGGTTTGGTGTGTTGCCGAGCATAGAGGTTGCTTGCGAAGAATGCTCTTGTTGCATGTAGAGGTGCTGGTTTCCCCAAACGCTACTAACAACGAGGCAGCCTAGTGGTTGTATGAGTACTGATCTAATTCCCGACTAAAACTGCCTGACATTTTCAGTTGCCAAGCCGAAGCAAGGCGTTTGGCTCTCACCTCTTGATAGTTCGTTTCGCAGATTTCCTGGTGCACAAACCTTTATTTACAAAAAGGCTTCTGATTAGCAACAGCAGAAATAGCTTTACAATGGCGCGACAGCAAAATGAGCCAACGTGATCCGTGCACTAGCGATACAAACCTCGATTCCAGTGTTGCCACTCTGTTGTTACCGAAAAGCACTAGATTTCATGATAAAAAAACACTAAATTCACCAAAAAGACACTAGATTACAAAAGCATACTTAAAACATAGTGAAAATGGTCAGAAAATGTGTTGCAATGCCAACCATAGACATTGTGCAACTCATTGTAAACCAGAGACAAAGAAAACGGGAGACAGTAGCAACGCTTGTATTTGTTTGTACAGGTCACTGAGTTTTAACAGATGACCAAGTGACTTCGCAGCAGTTTAACTCAAAACATTTATATTGTCTTGTGTAATTTAAGATTTAATAAGGTAGAATTTTTAGCAAATTACAATTGCACTAAACAGCACCGGATTTAGACGGTGGGGGGGCCGGGGCCCAGGTGTGGTGGGAGGCCCCATGTGCGGATCGGTTATAGAATCTTTAGGTAGGGGATGGCCGATGAAGCCATGCCAGTATTTCCACGGATCATTAATATTTATGACGTAATCTTGTGACGTTGTATTTGTTAACTCAAGTGTAACAAAACTTTATGATGCAACATGGTAGTTGATATGATTAGCGATTTGTGAAGCGTTTGCCAAACCTGTCACCAGAAGCATCGTATTTCCTATTTTTGAATTTAGCTTTAAAAAACTTTCTGGGCGATCCAACGTTTTCATCATCTCTAAACGTCAGTCCTGGCTCAGCAATAAATTTTACGACAGATACCAAACGTTGCAGAAGCGAATTCCAATGTTGTTGGCATTGACTGATATGACAAGCTACCTCTGTATCAATTCTTCATAGTGATTAATTACATCTGCGCCTAAACGTAATCATGGCGTCTTGATGCTCCATTGATTGCTTGTGGCTCCTAAGCGTGCTTCCAGTAGCAGATTCCTTTTTTAATAAGGAAATGCGCACATTTAGTCGCATCCGCGCACACAAGTCTACACGTGAAACAATAAACAATTTGTGAAGAGAAAAACAAAGCCAGCTTCATTCAACGATTGGGCGTTGTAGTTCTGGCGTGGAATAAGATTTGTGGTACTTTTTGTGACGAGTTTCTGTCTTTTCTGTGTTGTGGAACATCTTGTTTTAAAAATAACGTTTCTTTTTCAACCAATATTTCCGCATTTTTTCCAGTATATTGCATGACCAGAGACCGACATCGTTGCCTCCAGTGATAGCGTCAGACAACTCATCTATCGTGTATTTCGACGATACTATTTGACGTTCTTCCGCTACTGCACCGCTGGTAAAACTAGGTGTATTCTCATCGCTACATTGATCTAAGTCTGCAACAACTTGTTCTTCGAGTTTCTGTCCCTTGAAGGTTCTGCAGAAAAGTCTCCGCTGGACTTAACTGCCACTGTAAAATATTAATATGAATGTTTCTTGACCTAGCTGCAATTTCTTCCTCTCCCATTTTTGCCTCTTTTGATTTTTAATGTTTTTAGAACCACTTGGATAAGCTCTACACTTGCAAACGGGACGATCCCCCTTTTCTGGCCATGTTTATCTATTAATAAGCTCAATAGGGCTGCCATATTTTCAGCGGAAAAAGGGAGGTCAATTAACGGCTGTCATTTACGTGAGTGTATTATCTACACTTGACAAGTCAAATAACAAATCGGCCTATTGATTAGTTTTAAGCACTGAAGTACAAAACGTCCAGTGTAGACAACGTTTCATTCAAAACACACAAAGCAAAATCCTGATTTACTTAACCCATTTAGCCCGTGAATATTTTGCAGATTTCTTAAATTTCCTAAAAATGTAGAATCGCCTTTCACAGTTTTATGAAACTGGTTGCATGAAAGATGTTTAAAATTGCTCACCAACTTTAGACTAGAAACTGATTCAACCACAAAGGTTTCTCTTTCTTTTTGTTTTGTGGCTGCATCAAGGAAAAAATCGTTCCATATTAGCATAAAGAGCCATAACGTTGAAGTAAAACTGTGCAATCTTTATCAGTTCTTGAAGCGTGTAATGGTATTGCAAGTTGCAAAATATTTTACCAATCTTTCATATTCCATCACTTTACAATAAACTACATTTGGTTGATACTCTTTTTGCACGAACTTGAACAAGTTTTGGTGTTGGCCAAACAGTTTACTTCAGCTTCATCAATAGAAACGTTTCTATCAAGCAGATACTACTCACATGTTTCATCCTTTTCACAATTAGTTCTTTGCAAACGGAGGAATCTAGTCAAGCATTTACATTTAGCAAATAAAGTTGTCCGTTTAGCCAGATGTGAAACACAAGACTTGTACAATACAGATACATCTGACATGAATGAATCAGTCTTGATCTTTACCTTCGCTGAATTTTGTTAGTGCTGATTTAACTTGGCTTGATATGTACATCTGATTGCCTATCTTGAATCCTTGCCTTGTCAATGGCGAAACATGATACAACCTCAACAACTGATGCATTCGACTTATCAATATTCGGAACTTGCCCAACAAAAGCAACCACAAATGATTGCAAATGTCTTGATGTGTACAGAATTCGCTCAAAGAATTTCCAAAAAAGCGTTTCAGAACAACAGTTGGCTTGTCGATGGACATGAAGTATGCATTTGAAGCTGGGTACAATTGAACATCCTTGACAAGCTGCGATAAAGTGATAGCCAGCTGGTTACGCTACAAGAAAAACGTTTTTGGTACTCAATGTCCACAGTCACAATAGTCTTTTCACTCTTCTTTGTGAACTGCGCAAATGCAACCACACTTAATGTACTCAGCTTCAAAATAATTTAGTCCTTTTCTGGAAAAAGGATACTCTGTCGTATTTATTCATTTTTCAGCATTATTGATTCGCTCTGAGATGCAAAAAATTCTGTGAATGTTAGTGGCGCATGTAAATTTTTAGTAGCGCCTATAAGCTTTGCGAAACAGCATTCATTTGCACACAGTATAAAATGCAAAAAAACGTTCGCGCGCTCCAAATTTTTGATCGCGCGGCACGAGTGTGCGACCACATTTTTGCACCCCTGGATTATCTATATTTACTAGAAACTACCAGTGATAGCGTGACTCGAGTCAATGACTCCACTTGTCTCGAGTCACGGTTTTTGGTGACTCTGACGCGACTCGAGTCACGTTGAGAAAGATGGTGACTCGACTCGACTCGAGTCACGTTTTTCACAGAATGACTCGACTCGAGTCACAATCAATGACTCGAGACTCCAGTCAGAGTCATTTTTGCAAAATCTCAGAGCCTCTGATCAACAAACCTAGTTTGTTTGCATACAAAGAAATGATCATTTTTTGGTCCAGTAATAATCAAAGTTGGTGCAAATGTTCTCTTTTGACTTTCAAGTTGTGTTATGCTATATCCTAAGGGTCAAGTATTCACAACTTGCACATAGGTAGACCTGAGATTTGCTTTTCACTGAGGGGCCAGAAAGGCACAACATAGTCCTATTGACACATCATCATGATCAGAGGTGGGCAGTAGCGAGCTACTAAAATAGTGAGATACTAAAATAGGGAGCTACTGTAGCGAGCTAGTTTTCCAGGAACGATAGCAGTAGCGCCGCTCTTTTTTGAAAAATAACGCATGCGATAGCGAGCTATTGCACTTCACTGTTACCGCTATTCGCTACTTTGGCGTGAGTGGTGGCCAAAGGAAAAAGTTCGCTTGAGCTTTTCCGTCCGCACGCACTGGTAGTAACTGCTCTTCTCATTGTTTTGTGTTGACTTTGGTTGATTTTTTTGCGGTAATCTAGCAGCGTTAGGAAATGTTTAGCTCAGGTTGCTTTTGACCTGAACGATCGGTTCCATTTTAGTTCAGAAAAACCAAAATCATCAACAATCTTAAAGCAGTTCGGGCTTGGAAATATTGGCTACTGCCGCTAGTAAATCTGCGTAAAAGTGAGTTGAATGCTTGGAATAAATGTTGCATTGGATTCAGTCAGTACTTCACTGCATGTGTAGCTCCAGTTTTTGTTTTTACGTATATGTCAATATGACATTTTTTTTAGTTTGGTTCGACTTCAGCGTATTTGGCTGTGTGCATAACCCATTGCAAGTTTTTGTTAAAGTTACAGAACACGATACGGCTTTGACGCTCGGAAAAAACAGCACGCGGTAATATTATCACCACATTCAAGTTATTCAATTAAAGCAAAAAAAGATTGAAGCAATGACCCATTTTCAGTATGTTAACGCCAACCAATTGAGAGCTAACGTCGTGAATGCGTTGGCGTGATACAGTATTGCAGTTCTGAGTAGACTGTACCAAGTTCTTCAACACACACCGTCAAATTTATCGGGAACGCAATCAAACAATTCTGATTTTTATTGTGAAACT
>JGI24158J21664_10013762_pt1 | contig 10658 bp, 9 predicted proteins | sample Ectturendosymbi3_FD_21664 | JGI IMG/M metagenome (IMG submission 21664)
GCCTGCAGTTCAAACGCAATTGTGTGGGTCGCAATCAGTCGCTAAATCTGTCCAGGTTCCGAACCTGCCTTGATTGTGCTGCTAACTGGCTCGAGAGAGGGAATTGCAGCTGTTTGCGCTTCACGAGATAGCCAAGCAAACAATGACAAGAGCCGCCAACCTGAAACATTTGTTTGCGAGATTATCAGCAGTTCTCCCACAGTGCACTGCGGCATGTGTCGTCATCGAATCAGCTGATTTCGCACGTCACGGTTCGCTGATGCTAAACGACAACGCCGATCGCAAACAAAGAGTTCCGTTTTCGAAGACGGTTGACAGGATGATTCGCTGCTGCGGTCTAAGCTGGAGGACCGGCCCCGCCTTTTTCGGAAATCGTGATTTTCACTTGCAGTTTTTTTCACGTTGATGCTGAATCTTGGCAGCAAAGACTTGTAATAAAAGCGTCACTGTGCGTTAACCGGCACGTTGGCAAGTACACATGGTGGTAGCCAACGACGCAACTAGCAGTAGTCAAGCCGGTGCTAGGCAACAAATTAAAGAACATCAGTAGTACTGAAGCAGGAAATAGGGATTATCGTTTGGCAATAATGAATCCTTGAGAACCGGATCCCAACTGCGGAATCAAAATACGAAAAGTAGCAAAACCAGAAANATGTCCATATCGAGCGTTTGCGCTTGTTCAGAATCGGTTTTCGTTCGCAACTNGGTAATATGATTTTGGTGATTAGGTAGAATTCTACGTTTGTCAACAGTGGTGATTTACAAGGGTTGATCGTCCGTGGACTTGGTCCAAGTACCAGCTGTGATTTCATTATTTCAGTGGTCCTTAATGATTTTAACGCCTCAATACCCCTAAGACGAATTTTCGTCGATCTGGATACCCCTTTTCAATAAAGTTTAATAACAAAAAAATTGCAAGAAATAAAACAGAACTGGTAAAGCAGTGTTCACTAGAGTCGTGAGGAAAAAGTCAATGCAGAGGCTGCATAACACTCATCAGCAACAATCTTCTTCATGTGGATATAATGTTGCTAGAACGAATGCTAGAAAAGTCAATCTGGATGGAAGGAAGCCCATGTTCTTAGAATGATGACTCGAGTCCAGATTTGGACTTAACTAACTTAAGAACCCCTGGATTATTTAATGTAAAGAACGAAGTGAGGGTTTTCGCTTGCGAGCTTGTTTCCAGCGTGTTGCAGTGAAAAAGAACTGTTTAGTCACAGTGCCTCTTCCACATGGAAAAATACGAAGAACAACATCATATTTTCAAAACTCCAAATCGGGAAGTGATTCAGCTGAAACAAACCTGGGTGAAACCTTTCCTACCTTCACTACGGATAGTTCTCCAAGCACGTCTCAGCCCCAAGCTTCAGATATTTCTTCCATTGCAGCGATCGGCAGTACTAGTCAGTCTATCTCAACCAATGCATCACCAACAAATCAGATACCAGTAGCACATGACAAACTCGATGCTGGTAATCATATTGCAACAAAGTTTACTGTTGCAGATGGTTTGAAAACAGAACTGCATCAAAAACCGTAGATACCTCAGCTTCAGTATAATTTCCCCATGCAGGTACTCCAGAAAAGTCTAGGGAGAAGATAGATTTTAATCTTTCCAACTCATTCTTTTCAAAGTCGCAGATAGACTGCCGGCTGACCTTCCCCCCTAGTTGCGCCTCTGACAGTAGCTGCGTTGCAACGAGGCCGCGCGGCCGAAATTCAAGTTTTTTTTCGTTGAACAATAAAATTGAATGATGACGAAAACTATTGCGGCGTCCATTTTTGTTATGAACCTGCAACAAAGGGCTTGTCAAATATTTAATGGCTGCAGATGGCAAACGTTCATTTCCGTCGCATTTGTATTTACGCACCCTAACACAGCGATCAACCATTCGATCCACAAAAATCGAAGTGTTATTTCTGTCCAGAAACCGAAGCCATGCAGTGCGCGCTGCAAGTAAGTGGCAATACACTGCAGCAGGACGAGAAGTTCAAGTACCTTGTGGTGTTATTCACGTGTGACGGAAGGCGGAACAGAGCGAGTGACACACGCGTTTGGTGAAGCAATCGCTGCTCTGCATGAACTTCGTCGCTCTGTGGTCACAAGCCTGGAGTTTTCGAACACCCCAAAGCTGTCAGTTATTAAATCGGTCTTTGTTCAGATCCTAACCCATGGTCATGAAACCTGGGTAATGACTAAAATAGTGCTATCTTAAGTACAAGCGACAGAGATATGATTTTTGCGATGAGCTCACGATGTGACACTTCGCGACACAGTGCGCAGCTGTGGAATTCGAAAAGCCCTGAATGTCGAGCCACTTCTTCGAGTAGAGAGGCCCCAGGCACGTTGGTTCGGCCATGTATCCAGAATGCCCCACGAAAGACTGGCGAGGCAAGTCCTGCTGGCTACACCCACGGAAAGCGCCCTCGAGGCCGACGGAGGACCAGTTGGATTGATTGCATCTCCGACTTTGCTTGGTTCCACTTCCGTGAGCGCTCGGAAGTTGCAAACTGCAGATGCCGCATTTTCAAATCTAATTTGCAAACTATTGCCTTCCGCGTTTACAAAACTATTTTTCGTTTTGCATCGCGTTGAACAGAAAATTTTCGCAAATTCTTCTCACAGCAGCCCTTCTATGACAACTGCGAACAGCCTTCCAATGATCACTTTGAAGCTTTCGGTTCGCCATCCACTTAAATTTCTTCCAATCAATAGGACTTACAGAAGAAGAAAATGTACGATCAGTTTTTTTTGTTATCCACTGCAGGGCCTGCTGAAAATGCTGGAGGGCACTGTCGTCAACGTTCCGGAGCGCAATTCCCGGAAGTTGCGCGGAGACTCGGTCCCGCTCGACACCACCAACATTCTTTTCATCGCCTCTGGCGCTTTCAACGGCCTAGAAAAATGCATCGGGAGAAGGAGAAACGAAAAGGTTAGTCCTTTGTTGTTGTTTTCGTGAAAATCGTACCACGTGACTTGTGTGGTCAAGTCGAACGCTTCGCCACCTTTCTACCTGTTTTGCCGCCTTCTTTTTGCTGTTCGTGCATTTTTCTGTTGAGCTACTGTAAGTGCATATCGAACGAGCAAATTTTAGAATTTGGCACTTCTTTACGTGATTAGCTCGAATGCCAGCGAACCGGTTCAAACCGGTCCAAGCGACTTTGGTGCAGCATGTAACTTACAGCAGCGCAGTATACACCCGCACGTTTTCTGTACACACGCAAACAAATGAACTATCAGATGCACACCCTTTCTTGTTCTATCCCCCCTTGAGAGTCCCCGAAGGGGGTGCTGTTCATTGGCAAGCGTTCCTCGACGCTATTTTTCAACGCCTGCGTCACAATGAGCATGGATCGCTTCGTGATTGATTTGTGATCTCGAGCGAAGTCTTTGTTTACACTTAACTTGAATGTAGCCGCACGTCACCATGGTCTTTGTTTTGCAACAGTGCTGATCTGTTTGCCTGGCACGACACGCGCGGAACTTGTCTTGTTTTGCGAACGTCGCTGCCCTCGCGTTGTTATTCATTCCTCCGCTGCTGCGGCGTGTTGTTGCTCGACGCGCTCAAGCGTGATGGACACAGTCAGGCATCTTCGTCGTCTTGAATTGCTTTCAGCGTTCGAGACGCGCCAGTACCAGTCGCTCTGAAGGAAACAGCGTTGCTGTGTCGGGTTCGCAGCGTTTACAGATTTGAATCGTTCGCGTTTAGACACAGCTGTCTACAAATTTGCCACTTAACCAGTGTTTTTGTGAAGGAAAATGTTAGGTACGCGGTATGGAGCTGTAGGGACCCGACGCTAATTTTCGCTGATTCTAGTGACCCGATTTTCAATTCTAGGGACCCGAAACGGGTCCCTGAAACACATTTAAAAAACCCTGACTTTTCCATGTTGAACTCCAACAGTTTGTCCGTGTCGACCTCCGACTGTTGCGTATCTTGTTTTCAAGTAACTTGCCTCCACCAAGGCGACCGAGTTTAATCCACTTGCAAATTTTTTTAATAGGAAATCGTCTTCACGTATTTAAAACACTTGCTAATGGATCCAACTCAGCCGCGTTAGTCGAGACTAGTTACTTTCAAATACAGACAGGTATGTGCAAGTTTGAATCACCGCAAGGTGAAGAAAGCAGAGCCCAGCCGGCTGATTTCTCGAAAGCTTACAGCAAACCTAGAGCTTTTGAACTTGCAGCAAACCTTAAGTGTCGTACCTTGTTAAGGTCTTTGAAGGCTCCCTTTCTCTTCCAGTCCCTCGGCTTCAGCACCGAAAACCTGACCAACCAGTCCGAAAAAGAAGAGAAAGAGAACGACGACGTCACAATGGGATTTGTGCAACAGGAGCTCCGCTCTGCTCTCGAAGAGAACAGAGAGCGAGATGAGCTTTTGACGCACACCGAAGCACAGTACGTGATACTTCGCGAATATGTTGTTGCATGTGACGCAAAAGAACCCGCAGTTTGCGATCGCTCTGAACAAGGTCTCAGTTTGCGATCGCTCTGAACAAGGTCTTTAGGATAGCTGCGCAGTGGTTTCAAAAATTTTCGTTTCTCCGGGTGCCAAAACTTTATCCGCGATGTTTGTAGCAGGGATGAGCGGACTGTAATATTTCACGATTCGGATCTAGTCCCTAATTTTTAAAACTCAGACTAAGTCCAACCACAGCCCAAAAAAACTATATGTAAAGTCAAGTCCAAATAGAGTCCAGAAAATTGACAAAAGATAGCTTTTTCAACAAATAAATGCTGCCATCCTTTTCTATCAACTCAATCCGGTCCCGATCCTAAGTTTTTGAAACCTTGTACAGTCCGGATCGAATCCAACAACGGTCGTAATTGCCCGGATCCAGTCCAATGCTCGTATCTGGTTGAAGCCGTATAGCAAGGCTAAAAATTCATCCGTGACGTTTGCATCCACCTAGTAACAACGCCTGCTTGCTCCCTCTCCCGCAGAGACCTGATCGAGTTCGGCATGATTCCCGAGTTCGTCGGCCGCTTGCCGATCACCGTTCCTCTGCACAGTCTCACGGTCGACCACCTCGTCCAGATCCTGGTTGAGCCGCGCAACGCCGTAGTGCCACAGTTCCAGGTGAGCTGTTCTTGCGGACAACTTCTTCCGGATTCGCTTCGCGCGCGGCTGTACATGACAGGGGAAGATTTCGCTTAGTCGCGAACTCCCTCAGGCCCAATCGGTCCCTCGCAGCCCCCCCTGTACGAAACGATGGCCGAAGTTGACTCAGACCTTGCGCGTCAAATCTTAAAGCAAACATGTTTGTAACATTCTCGTGTTACTGCATCAAATTTAGAAGCATTGGAAGTGATAGTGAAACTCTTTCATGGCAGGGTTTTGTTTAAGATTTGATCTTTGTAGCCGTTAAGACGTTTTAAAACAACGCAACTATTTCACCTGCACACCAAGATGGTCGTAAAGCAAGCTTTTAGTGTATTTTGGTGGTGAAGTTTTACCATATTTTGAGAGACCGTTGCAAAAATTTGAAAAACACTGTTCGTGCAGATGACGAACATTCTGGTTACGCACATTTTGTTTTCGCTGTTTTCTCCGCTCAGAAAACAAACGTCCGAACTCTGCTTAATCAGAGGGAAAAAGCGGTGCGACTGATGGTTACGTTGGCGAAGCAGAAACGACCACTGCGTGCCGAAATCGCGAAGCGGGCTTCGGTCTTCACGGCTTTGCGAGTGCATCTTGTACCTTTGTCTTTTGTCTAGGCCTTGTTCAACATGGACAAAGCGGACTTGGCCCTTACCCCTTCCGCACTGAAGGCGATCGCTGAGTTGGCGTTGGAAAGGAAGACCGGGGCACGAGGTCTTCGCTCGATCATGGTAAGACTGTGGCTCACTAAGAATCGCTGTTATCTTGTAGTGTTCATAACAACAACAAACGCTACTTTATTTCATAACAAACGTTTTATAACAACAAACGTTGTTGTCTTGTTTGTAGTGCTTTTTGTATCTTAGCGGCACACGCGTCAGAATTACATTTGCTTTAAATGAAGCAAACGTAAGGCGCGGATGTAGTGGGAGGCACGAGTTGTTACATAATCAAGTCACGCAGAGAGTTGACATTGGTAGCGTTAAGTTTGCGAAGAGGAGCATCGCTGTGAAGAAAAGACGTGAAAAATTGATAGTGGAAATTACTGGGATAATTTTTCTTTGCGAAGATTAGGTTTTTCAATTCAAGACAAAGGAGGGTTTCGTGGACTTTCAAGTGTAGCTCTTCAACCGGTAATTTTGATGGAAGTGGTAGAAGTATTGAAAAATATCTCCCTCAAACTTTGTCCCCAGATATCTTTCTGGGATGGTGGACCACAGGAAATTTTCCCCGAAACGCATTGCTCTTCATTTGTTCTGTTTTTCTCCCAGGAACAACTTCTGCTCGACCCCATGTTCAACGTGCCCGGAAGTGACATAATCGGCGTTTGCGTAGACGAGGACGTCGTGCGCTCGGCGAAGAAGCCGCACTACATCCGCAAGCCGGCCAACCACGAAAGCGACGAGGCGATAATCCAGACTGAAGAGCCGGCTCGCGCTTATTCCGATTAACGGAGCGCTTGCACGCCTGAAACGCACACACCGTTCGCGCGGCGACCGCAAGTTTTTACCATTGTTGTGTAATTTCTCGTGACGTAACAAAGTAACAACTCTATGTGCGGTGGGGTTGCTGTCGGCGGTTCTATCTGTGTGTTGCGCGTTTCGGGTTTTTCCGGGAAATTCCCGCCTCGGGAATGCGATTTTTTCTTTGTCTTTCGTTTCGATTGTTTTTGTTTTATTGTGACGCGAAATCGACGGTCAGCGCCGTTGCCCGCGCGCGTCGCGACTGTATCTGGCATGGATGTTCGGTGTTAAGTTTCGCGTTTGTTTGCAACCGGCAAAAAGTAACGTCGGATCCAGGCCCGTGGCCAGCTTTTAAGGTTTGTGGGTCAAATACAATTTTAGGAAGACAAGATTTTTGTTTTTACTATATGTTTAAAATAAATATATAAAAATACATATAAATGTAATAAAGTTGGAGGGCACTGCCCCCACAATCAGCTACGGGCCTGATTGGATCCAGTCATCGGGCCATACTTCCGAGGTCCTTGTCTGAGAGGCCGGGACCAGCAAAAGCAATATCAGCAAACGTCGAACGAATGGATGCGCGTTTTGCCGCAAGTGACGCGCGTATATCGTGTGCGGTCACTTTTCTCGCCTCGATGGCGTTTTCTGATCGGTGCACCGTGACCGATTCCAACGTCAACTGGTTTGACGCTTCTTTCTTGCTTTGCCTCCAGCAGACACAGGACAAGGTTGTCAGCCGCGCAATTACTAATCGAGCAAACGTCGAATCGCGCGCTGCGTTGTCGCAGCGCGATCTCAGACGGAAATGTGGACCGTTGCAAGTAAACTTCGCCCAGTTGCTTCTGTTCATATCAAAGCTCGCCTATGTCGCATCCGCTCAGTTGACGAACCTCGCATATCGTGAAAACTTTCGCGTCATGCAGCAACCCTGTGTTCGTCGGGTGGCGATCAGCGGCAGCAGTAGTTTGCTTATTTTTAGTTGTTTTGAATTGTCACGCAAGCCGTTCTGCCGTTTTCGTCTGCCCAGCCCATCCTGATTTGTCTTGTTTCCGAGTTAAAAACGCGCGACCAACGTGGGCCTCTCGAGCAGTTTTATCAATACAACCTTTTAACCGCGCGTATGCATACGTTTTAGTGAAAGCCGTCGCTTCTCGTGTTGTTGGTCGTTTTGCAAACAACCGACTTCCGCGTGTTCAGGCGTCGCGTGGGAAAGTGTACATTGCCTTGTCAACGTAACAATGCACAACGTGTCGCAGCTTGTCGCGTTCGCGAAATTTGTATTTAGAAAGAAAATCTCTATCTTGTGATTTTCGTGGTGTCGCACGCGTTAGTGTCCGCATTTCGGTGGACGTTTTGCCTGAAACAAGTAAGACTTCGTTACCGTGAAAGGTACTGAAGGTGTCTTCTGTGCTGGTGTGTCAACTGTGATTTTGCAAAACGACGTTTACGCGCTTTAAAAACAACCGGCCAAGGTATTTTCTGTCGCTTGTGGGGGTTTCGGAGCCGAAGCGCCGGCGCATAGTCGTGAGCTCGAAAGAGATGGCGTCGGAAGTGGGGGGCAGGGCCCTTGGCCCCACCACAGAGTTTGAAATTTGATATTTTGCTTGATGCTTTCAGAGAAATTTTGAAAAAAATGTGTTTCGCTTTGTTTCGAAGTTGGCAAAACTAATTTTCACCACTGTTGACCCGCCCAGGAAAAAATCCTTTTGGGGCCACCCCCGGAAAAAAAACCTTCCGACGCCCATGGAAGGGGGGCCGTGTCTTGGGTAAGACTGTCACGACAGAGTCCGTGCGTTCGTAACATTAAACGACTGAGAAACGCATGTTGCACAAGTCCATTGCAAGTAAGTGTTGGTGTGTTTTGCGAGTTTATTATTTGCTCGCGGAGTCGAGACACATCGCGTGGGCGTTTGTCGCGAACAACAAGGCAGTGTTTCGGCGGCGGCGCGTGCCTATACGCGTCTGCGACTGGAGCCGACTGCACAGCGCCCGGACGCGAAGGCGGAAAGCGCGGTGCAAAGTGCGCGACAATTGATTTGCTTGCACTTGCAGCAGGTGGCCCGCTGCAGCAAATGCTCTGCAATCGGCGACCGGCTGGGTGGTGTCGAAGCAGACGCGAACGTGACATACTGAAGGTATTTCACGGAACAGTCAACGCGACAAGGTTATTGAAATTCAAATGCTCTCACGAAAACTACAATTAAAAGTGCGTTAGCAAGAGTACAAGGTGTCCAGCAAGACATTGTGGCAATACAGTGCGCGTAACGGTAGGTACCCACCGTACGTAGGAGTGGTGGTGAATAAATGGACGAGGCCAACACAAGACTCGACAATAGGTGCAAATTCTCGGACAACAAAGCGATTGACGCAGAATCGAAATTTCAGAAATTCCTCCTTGATGAATAGAAAAGCATGTTACTTCAGACACAGCGCTTCATAACTGCTCACGCTTGTTACAACTATGCATGATTGTTTTCATAACTACTCACGCATGGTTACAGTGCTTGGGACAAATACTGTAATATTTACAATTGAAGCAAAGGACCGGTGATAGAGCGGCTTCTAATAAGTAACTCTCGTCTATACCTTTGCTAACCCGTGTTATTAGTAATCCGATGTCCTTCAGTTACAAAGCGGCAGGGTAAGTTGAAAAACATGATCTGTGGAACCTTTGACAAATCGCTTAAACGGCCCATATTGTCAGGATCTCGGTATTCCAACAGTTTCTGTGGCAGAGTCCAGGTTATTTCTCGATACCGCGACATTCAAAACCCGAAGTTGGCCGCGCAAACAGCGCTCGCTGTGCGACGTCGCTCTTGTTACGCGGTTTGAAAGCGACTAGGGCGTATATGCAGGAGGTCAGAGAAACGTCTGCTGCTATCGGGAGAGAATCACTTCCGTAATTATCCGGCGGATTTTGATGAAAACAAGCACTTGGCCTGTCGATTGCTGCAAGGCATCTTCCGCTGTGATCAACGTTTTCAGGAGAACGTGGGACAATTTATTCCTGCTTCGGCCTGGTTTAGTTTTTTAAATCGTCAAAAAAGTGAAGCGTAATTGCGCAGAAAGCGAGCCCTTGCCATCAAATCACTGGTTTTCTTGACGCAGTAAGGTTTCCGCAGTGAAAGAAAATTATCGACAACTCCTACCATCCAGACGCGCGTCTTCGCAAGTCGCACACTACTCGGCGGAAACCTTTCGGCAACTATGTGGTGTCAGATTTATTCTGAAAAACAAAGGGTTGGTGATATGACGTTACAATCGACATCGCACGCCCGAAATATCTGCTCGACGCAACGACAGCAAGCGCGAAGGTTCTAGAGACGCACGAAGTTGCAGGTCCGGATTTGCTCCACGTTCGGCTTCTTGGCGACTTCCAGCTCCTTCTCGCGCATTTCTTCCACTTCCGGCTCGAACTGCCAGTCGGTGCCGTAGGCCCCGATGCGACGCTCGCGCGCCCATTCCTGGGGCATCCACCAAGCGTTGTGTTCCGTCGACGACCGGCCCGTCTTGCTGGTTTTATCTTCAAGCAAGGCGGTGGCGCCTGGAACAGTTTGAAAGACTCCGCATACCGGAAATGGCCGATTGCTGGGAATTTTGACTCGCATACACGTTTGCGTTCAAACATGAAGGCTTCATTATCGCATAAAAACAGTCGCCTGCCCAAAGCGTAAGTCAACAAAAGTTTGCCAAACACGGATCAGTAACGTCTCGTTCAAAAGACTGAGCACGTACGATAAGCTTTTGGAGATACCAATATACTCCCTAAAAATTGCAAAAATAACTTTGGAAGTGGAACTGAACGCGGACAACAGACATTGCAGTTTGCCACACCACTTTCACAAAACCTCTTAAACATTAGCAATCTTGACAGTCGTGCAACCGTTCACTTTCAGGATTTGGTGGTAGTCCACCAAAGGAAGTATGTCTCGGTACAGAGTTTTGGGGATGTAACAAAACCAACGTTTTGACCATGGATTCTATATTTAGCCTACAGCAGGGGTGGCCAACTTGTCTTTGACTGGGATCGACTAGAAAATTTTTTGATAACTCGCGATCGACCAGGCGGTTATAAAGTCACAAA
>JGI24158J21664_10013763_pt1 | contig 10657 bp, 6 predicted proteins | sample Ectturendosymbi3_FD_21664 | JGI IMG/M metagenome (IMG submission 21664)
TCACCTTTCAATAAATGTAATCATCATTGTGGTATCATTTAAAATCCTGGATTTGTGCCCAATCGCTTTGTTTCAACAATTGTGAAACACCCTGTAGTTTGACGTTCAGAGCTTTGCGAATTTCACAGCTGCGCATTTTGTTGCCAAGTGTCACACCGTGAACTTTTCGCAAATATCCCATCTCTGCAGCTTGTGACTGAGAATTGAGACAGGGCAATTAATTTCAGTCATTAGTTGAGATTTATGAAAATATGTGAGGCTCGGAACAACAACCAATCAAACACAGACAACTGTTCGGCGTTGATGATTGGGTGCAAGGAAACGGTTCACGCACGGTGCTGTCGTTGACTCGCCACCAGTGCAGCATTTGCTGCGAAAACAGTCGCGTGGCCGTGGGCGAACGCAAATGGTAATTGGACCACTCGTGACACCCTGAAAGGAGTACGAGTACAGAAACCGAGTATGAACGAAGCTGAACTGACCAACTTTGCGGTGTTGGAAAGCTCCCGTTTAGTTACCAGGAAACGATAACGCTCTCGAAATACGGTGTTTGCTTTACCAACCTTTGTATCAATCTCTTTTTCCTGCCTTCTGTCGCTCATGAATACCACCTTAGAAGGTACTCGAACTTCTCGGTCTCCAGCAGGTCATGTCGGCGTACTTGTAGCATAAACTGACCAATATTTCTGGAGAGGCATAACACTTTAGTCTTTTTGCTGCTAATTTGCATTCCCACTTGATCGTACACAGCAGAAAACCGATCAAGTTCGTGCTGAAGACCCAATTCTGAAGATGCCAGCAGTACCAAATAGTCTGCAATAATTAAACGGTTAATCCTGCATCTTCCAACAGTGACATCCTCGTCGATTCGGCTGTGACTTTGCATCGAAGTCATATAGACTATGCAGAGGAGTGGTGAAAGTAAAGATGGGGAACGTTTGCAATTTAACTCCACCGATAAGGACACCAGTTCTAAAAAAGGAATATGAAGTGACGCAACGACCGGTAAGAAGCGGCCAACAATACTATACTCCCGAAACTCTCCCCAGAAAGACAACACTATTTTCTAAGATTTTGTTGTGGTTATAACTTCGTTATTTTCCGTTTTGTTCGCGTTTACAGCTAAAATGAGGTGAGATGTAAGTCGGGCTTTTCGGGCTTAATTTTGTCAAAATATTTAGGGCCGATTTCGGGCCTGCATATAAAATTGTTTAAATATTTTCAGAGTAACGATTTTTTCTTTCGTGACGAAGATCTGTTGTGCTCACCACGAGTGAAGTAACTGTGATTGTGATTTTCTTCAGCTAATTCTAGACTTGCAAACACAGATGCGTTCTTTTGTTCTCGGCTCTGATTCGTCACACGCTACTTGGGAAGTGACAATGGTGAGGAAATTAGCACGCGATGGAGTTGTGTGGAAAAGATCAATCACTTGCTCGATTCTTGACTTGTTTTGAGAAACGACTGCCTAAGATTTAGCACCAGGCAAGGACGTACCTAAACAGGGCTTCAAAAATAAATGTCTGACTCGGTCCGGGTTCGGGATTCGAAATGAGGCTCGTTAACAACTGAAGCCTTCAATGCAAATACACCCCCATATCGTGGTATGAAACTTTGGCCAGCTAAGCAACCTGCTAAACAGTTATGGCCTCCTGCAGTAACTCATTAAAGTTGAACACCAATGTGTTGGACGCAAGGCGACGTACCATCGTAAAGTTATCTCATTTCTAGGAAAACACCGCCGTTCAATTCAAAGGGAACTACATGATTGAGTTGGGGGGGAAGCGACTAATTTTAAAGACAAGGTTGTGACCGTTTGAATTCGAGTTTCACGAAATGTAGATTTGTAGGAAAGATGAGGTAAAAATACATTTAGTACAGAGGAGAAAACCTAGGTTTGTCTGGAACATTCAGATATCTGCATCATATTCATAACGCATGACGCACACAGCGATCTTTGTTCAGACACAAGTTCTAGAATAAATCAGAAACCAGGGGCGGATCGGGGGGGGTCGATGGTCCCCCCCAAAATCTACAAATATTACTAAGTAACTTTATTCACCATAATTTTGTACAATTGGGAAAACAACATTCGCGATATAAGGCCATTTTGTCGTCCACTGTATTGTGACAGCAGTGTTGTAAAGTATACTACATTTCTCTTACAGCAGCGAAGCCGTTATGAGACTTGAGTTGACTAACAAATAGCGCAGAAATAACTCCCGTAACCTTACTGGCTGTATGCGCCCCTGTCAGTAACTGTGTAGAAGCGAAGCATTATACTTGCATTGTGGCTACATAACTAAACGTCGTTACATAGTGAATTTTAAATCTGAGTGCTTGAACTTCTCTACCGAAGTTGGAGTCAGTGAATTTTTGAAAACTCCGACTCCGGAATAAGACTAGCCAAAGACTGACTGAGAAAAGTTGCAAAATTCATCGCCTCCGATGCAAGCTCCGAAGCACTGGTTCTATTATTGCAGGTTAACCCAGATTATAAACGCTAAATCTGGCACAAGCTCAAAACGCAAAAGTAACGTCTGATTGTTCTTAACCCGTGGTAACATAACAATAGCTTCTGAAGAAATAGTTTTTCGTCACAATGCAATGTCACAAAAGTAGCTGCAGATGGCTTTATATTCTTAGCTAAAGTTCGTGGATAAACAACAAACAAAGTGAGATCCAAAATAGCCCATGCTTAAAATGCAAATACAACTACTCTACTTTGTTTCTTTACTTGGATTTTTCCTGCTTCTTTCAATACTGCACTCCAAAACTGGTAATGGCAAAGATTTTGGCTCCAATATTAATTCAATTTTTTTGGTTTTTGAATAACAAATGTTTTGGAACAATTATAAATTGTTTGAATTGTCAAATTTTGTAACAAACCATGACGTATTAATGGCAGAGTACATGTTCTTTCCAATGCTGATTGAGTAATAACAAGAAGAACTTTTCTTATAAGCAAACTATCGTTGGCATCGCTGGGTTCTCAGTGCATAGACGTGGTTTGCAACGGTGTGACGTAACTTGTCTGGTTGAATTTGTATGGAGGTATTTAGAAATGCTGAGTCTAAAATTATAAAAAGTTTGTATCAATAAATGACATTCAAATAAGGTTGATGAAGGGGTTATGAAGAATTTAAAGTGTCCACCATCCTTTTCGGAGACTTCAATACACAAGTTGGAAACGTTGCAGATGTGTAGAAGGGTGCGATTCACCAACATGGTCATGCTAACCTAAATGACAATAAAATGAACACACTCAACAAAGTGCCTTCCACGAAAATCAAAACACACATAGTCAAGCAAATATTTGACTGTAAGAGCCAAACAGGCGAGCGATGGAGAGGTTTAGAACAATTTTGCTCCTCACTCTAACTCAATTTGTAACTGCTGCTCTCTTCTTTTCACCAGCCCGTGGTCTAGTGGTAAGTGCGTCCGCTTGGTTGCTGGTAGGTCGAAAGTTCGACTTTTGGCCGGGTCTTACCAAGACTTTGTAAATTGGCACTGCAGCCTTCTTACCAGGCGCACGGTATGCGGAAGAGCTGCAGAGCAACGCTCTTCAACCGGTGCGTACGATGCACCATAGGGGCACCAAAATATGCGTGGGACGCACCACTACGAAAGGGTTTACAAGGCTACATCACAAACTTGTCACACTAAACAGATACTTTTTACAAAAACTTTCTGTTAGCAAAAATGAACCATTTAACCAACCAATAACTTCCAGGATTTAACCTAGACTTTGCACATTCTAAAGCAGTGTTTCTTAATCTTTTTTCTGCCACGTTTCCCTTTTGTCCTGTGTTTCAAGCCCCACTGACTTTATATAAGCTTTAAAACAAACATATTCATTGCTGAGTTTAATAATCATACATTCCACGTTGTAGGTCACGTAAAGACTCGCGCCTTCTTGAAATTTATTGACACCCCTCTGGGAGGGCGTGCCCCCATGTTTAAAGAACCACTGTTCTAAAGTGTGGTACGTAAGCATCAGACCATGTCAAGCTAATTGTTGTAATTGGTTGATTTATTTGTGATTCATAAGCAACAGATAATGAGCCATGAATTATGTACCTGAGTTACTGAATTAGGGCATTTGCTTATTTAGGCCAGGGTACTTACAGACATGAGCGCAATTAGGTGGGGTACACTGGAGACGTGTCAGAAAATAAGGTGCATGAATTTAACAAAATAGGGTACATGGGTTCGTCAAAACATCTTTCAGGGTGCACCATAACAAAAAGGTTGAAGAGCACTGCTGCAGAGAACACACCCAGAACACAAAAACAAACCAGAAATTGCACAAACTCAGTCATGGCGCTACAAGACCATTGTAGTTATGAAACGCCAACAACTAAACCACCATATCAAAAAAAATGCTGCTCTCTGATATCCCGCAGCTTGACTAAACTCAAAATCAGCGCAAACTCGGTGGCTTCGAGCGCTAATGAGTAATTATTGGATAAACGCTCTGGCCGTTCCATTGCACCAATCCGCGACACCAACGCTATGCATGCTCTTGCCGTAACACTACCAATAAGCAGTGATACCCCCTACCCTCTTTAATCAGAAACCACAACAAGCTTAATTGCAACACTGTCTCAAACCAACAGACAGACGTGATAAAACCTGAAGCGTAGGAAATATCCAGGCACACCCTCCACTAACGCAATGAAATTCCAACAAGTTTCATTAACTCAAAACAGATGAAAATATCAGTATAACCCAGAAACACAGAAATTAACTAAACGTCTGCATATGATAAGTATTGAAAAAGTTGAATAAAAAATTCAACAAAATACATGGATCCATGCTCGCGAAAGGCGTAAAACCTCTCTGCTCACACGAAAAGTCACGTGTTAAGTTCAGTACAATTCCCACTGATACTCCAAGGTTTTAAAGCGTTAATTTCAATAAACATTACGCCGGTCGAATATTCTTGCTTGTTCTAAAATATATTTATCTCATCTCACCGTCTGGCCGATGTATCATGTACTTAATTCTGACATCTGGAAAATCCAAAGTCACCCAACAGAAAATCACATCGATATATCTCCAACTCTTGCTAAAATTACTTCTTGTGGTGTTGACAGCTTCAGCCAACACCTTGCCAGATCTTCTAAAGACGTTTATTGCAATAGACTACGCCAACACATCTCTTGACACAAACTTAAATTTGATCAGAGGATTTTGGTCTTATTCAGAAAGTATTGTTGCGATCAGAAAGCCCGAGCGGCAAGTGCGCAAAGCTTCACACTGTCGCAGAAAGCAACAATAGAGATCACCTGACGAGATCACTCTGTTATTGCTTGTTCGCGCCACGTATGTATGGGTGATGTTCTTCACGCACCTCCCGTTCGTGGTGAATCGCACATTCAACGCAACGCCAACCGAGAGGTTGCAACAGTATATTCTCTGAGTGGAATTGTTAGCTATTTTACCTATTGATCACAAACATACCAACCAATCTGTACAACGATTCGCTGGCTAGCAACTTGATTCCACGATTTTAGGGTGTTTGTCACTGGTGAAATGATTCCCTTGTACATCATCATGAGATAAACCTTAGTGGAGGACTGTTTTGAGACCAAGACTCCAACCACAGTGTTATTACCAGAAAAAAAAATAGAATCAACCAATCTTCAGCTACATGATCTTGAAATACTGCTCGCTGCGCACAACGTGACGTTTGAAAAAATTCAAAGCTTACCTGCTTTCCTGCTTTGTGCTTTGTGAGGCGGTATCCCCAACAAAATACTGTTGCTAGCCTAAAATAAAAAATTTTGCGGCCCCAAATTTTTGGCTTCCTTAAAAAACTTGGTCAGGCTGCACTACTGCCAATAACAAAATATTCCATAAACGCCCACAGGTTTCTTTGTTATCCATCAAGGAATGAAGCATAAGACCTGAGATACACATAACATTTTTTCAAGTTTGGTTTGTTCGTCAGCGAATAAAGACAGTGGTTATTACATGATAAAACAAACCATCTTTCGCTGTGCAGTCAGTGCATCAGCCTACAGAACACTGTGTTTTAGGAAAAAAATAGCACGACGAGTTTCGATCATCGCGCTAACAACTTCACGACGCGTTACTGCGAAAACTACGAGAACATGCTACGACGGAGATTCGGTCATCACCGTCACAAGTTTCACGGCGTATACAAGGAAACGCTGGTATTAGAAGGAACAAGCTGCGATTACTCTTCGATCACTACCGCTTATATTCACGGCGTATACCACGCAGCAATAAGAGAATGCCCGGCAACAGGATTTTGATCATCACTGCTTTGAATTCACGGCGTTTGTCTCGCAGCAAATAAGAAAAAAATACGCAACGACAACAGTTCGATCAATACTGTCTCAAATTCTCAGCGCTATTACGCGTTTCGATCATTACCATTCAAAGTCACAGCGTCTACTACGAATGTCATAATACAAACACGTTACCGCATCATTACGATCATCTCCGCCTTAAATTCCCAGCGGCCATTAACTACGATGCCATCGGAAAAGAACATGCTACAAACAGCAATTCAATCCTCACCATCTCAAACTCCCGGCATATATTACGCAGCAGTATGGAAGATAAAAAGATATGCTACGATAACATTTGCATCATCATCGCTTCCATTTCACGGTCCATGCCACGAAACCAAAATAAAAGAAAACACGTGATACGATAGCATTTCGATCATCACCAGCTCCGCTTTTTCGGCGCACGACTCAGATGCCACAATAAAAGTCATTATTCTCGTATACGAGATATTAACTGTGATAAAGTTTGTTGTTACCACCCCACAAGTAGCGCTGTTACACGCGTCAATTGGCAACGATAAAAATTAATTGTTTGAATTGTGCACTTCTCAATTCTTCTTTTTGTGTGAAATTTAATCAAGAAAAGAAATGCGTTTGTTTGTGGTGCTTGTTGGACCAACGAGGCATTGCAAGACACCGACCGTTTGGCGCTTCTCAACATTTCTTCATCCTCCTCCCTTGCATGCAACAGACACTTTCCTCGCCACCTTAGGCACATAGTGCGATAGGTGCAGTGGTGAAACTTACACAAAAAAAAACACAATAAAAAATGATTTAATCATTTAATGCATAACAACAAGTGTATAAAAGAAACCAAGTTTACGACATTTACAAATGTATTTTTGTTCAACTTAAGGGAGAAACAATGGGTCTGTTTTTCTCGAAACTCCTAACAAATATTTTTCATTGCAGAAATCAGCATTTCTGGTTTCTGTTCACACGCATAAATCTTTCGCCTTCTACTAAATATTTATCTGTGAAGCTGTTGTTCTGGAAGGTTGTTAAGAGACAAGAGGAACATTATGCCTGACGTCAACGCTGTCACAGTTTAGCAAAAAATTTGCTTCAAGTTTCAGTCTTTTCTAGGGATATACTGCGATAGCGTTTTTCTGCTGTTTGTCACAGCAGTTGTGTCTAAAATGAGCAATAAAGAAAATCTGCTGTCAGGTTTTTCTGCTAGAGCGTGGAATAACGTTGCCAAAGCGTCGTTGCCTCAAAGTGTTGAATGGTTCACTCGCGATACTGAAGTTATGCAAAGTTGCCAGAAAAGCGAACGAGGCAGCATGTCTATGATTTGCTGCAGAAAGTAAAGTTTAATATCGGTCAACTGGAAGAGATCGTTGTACGACACGGTGGCATGGTTGGTTTCACTTGTTCATCTGAGGCAGCGGTTCTCAACAAGGGGTTCCCGGACCCCTAGGGATCCGAAACAGGATTATTGGTTCCCGGGCCCCAAGGGATCCGAAACAAGATTTTTGGTTCCAGGACCCCAAGGGATCCGAAACATTCTATCTGAATAAGAGCTGATGATGCCTACATCGTAGGCGCAACATACACTCTGCAAGATCTTAAAATGTCTGATTCTTTGCTGAGAAAGGGTTTCTTTCCATGGACATTGAGGATTATTGGGAGTCTGAAATGCGATTTTTGAGTGTGGGTTTTTATTTTCTGGGATGTAATTTTTTACAGTAGAACCAAGTTTTTTGAAAACTTGCTAGTGCTTAGCCTATTACTCAAAAAAACGTTATCCAACCAAATTTTCCAGATGATGTTACTAATTTAACAATTGAAATTGATAAATGAGTGCAATGTTATTTCTGCTTCACGCTGCGGTTACCACGCTGAAGATGGCCGGTGATGCGATTGTAAGCGCATTGTAACGTTTAACTGTTTGTGGTGCAATTATGGCGAAATTGTTGTTTGATACAACAGAACTCGAACGTTGCTGGCGTTCGACTATGCATTGTTACCAGAAATTGAGTATACAAGCACTGTCTCTTCTAGAGTCCCATAAAACAACATTATATGTGCAAATCTGGATTTTCCTCTCTACTTTATTTGATAAACAAGCGTCGAAAGTGTTTGAATCCCTCGAATGATTTGCGCGTGGCTCAGAGTACTGTGTGCCAAGGAATGAACGGATAATTTCATGGAAGCAGCAACAAAAAAGTCACTGGGTTTGTTTCTAACGAGCAGTAAGGTATGAAAGAACAGCGCGGCTAAGTGTTTTCTGTTGTGCTGTCAATATGTATTACGAGTAGTAATTTGGAAAATGAAGATAGTGCGTAATCATGCTGTTTTTGTGATTTCTACGCTTTTTTCTGAAACGAGAGGTGCGAGCTTCGCTTCATTTATATCAAAGGCTTGTTAACTTCAATAAAGATTGGGAACCTATGATTTAATTCTAAGGAGTCAGTTGGACTACTTGTGAAATTACTTTCACCTGTGAAGAAAATGGGGGTCTCGTAGTCCGACCATTTCCACTATTCTCACCACCCGCCGCTCAACGCCTTTAGGCGCTCAAAGAGAATGCTCTCAGAGAAAGAGCGCGTTGAAAGCGAAGTGCTTGCTTGGAGACGAGCACTGCATGGTAAAGAAAAAAACTCTTTTATAGAAAGAGCGCACCGAAAGGCACTGCTGGGGATGGCGATATTGTCCGAAAATAACGCCGGCAGCACAATTTTAGCAGCATTATCACAATAAAACCTACTTCTCCGAATACCACAGAAACGTAGGCTGCACACGTTCTTGTATGTAATAAGTATGTAATAAGCTGCAGTAGTAACACTTAAAATTAACAGCATTCCTGCATTGAAATGCGAAGCTCAGGTGCGAGATTCAAAGCAACGTAGAGCGCAAACGACGTACCGGCACATATTTCACGCAATCAGTATTCCTGCAGCGGAGGAAGACAGATGCCTTCACGTGTCCCTCCCCGTTGCTGCATTCATTGAAATGCTTACTAAAACTGTCGCTTCGAGAGCAACCACTGCTACTCGTGCTGGATGTGCTGGGTAGGAATACGTCCTTCTCAAGGCGCGACAGTAGCTCTGATGCCGAAGATGACCCAAGGCCCAGCATACTCCAGCTGAATACCGAGGGGCTCACTGCAAGCAAGATCACCGTTATTGAGCAGCTACCCTATGAGAACAAGGCAATCATCACCGTCTTACAGGACACCCACTGCACAACTGCAGACAAACTAGTGCGCAGACATCGCAGGATATCAGATCATTAACGTTTACAAACATCCACACTCGCGATTCACACCAACGGCCATCCCGACGTTCCTACACCCCAGTCTCTATGATGGTGGCCTCAACTGTCAACATGTCTACTGGGGTTACAACAAAATATCTCCTGACGGTGAGAACCTGGACTCGTGGGCAGTAACCAACAATCTTATACTGCTGTATCACTTAAAGGAAGCAGTCATCCTCTCGCCGATGGAACGTCGGCACCAACCCCGACCTGGCCTTTGCGAGTTTCGCTCAGGACAGCTGACTGCCGAACAGACTTGTTCTAGGGAAGTTCCCGCAGTCACAACACCGGCCCTCCATAACGCCACCAAGACTCAAGGTTCCTGCACACAGCGATCGGGTGAGGCGTTGGAACTTTCGCCAGGCTGATTGGAAGCGCTTAAGCCTTTTATAGGTGAGTCCGTTGAGAGATTGTCACCTCCGGACACATCAAACATCGAGAAGGCATACCAGGATTTATGCGAGAGCCTGTTATCCATGGCCAAAAAATGCATCCCACGTGGGCGTCGCAAGAACTATGTGCCATGCTGGGACAAAGAGTGCGAGACCCAGTGGTGTGTTTAAGGGGAGGCGAGCGAGGCACTTGCCTCGGGTCCCCCTATTTGGGGGCCCCCTTGAGGTGTTACGCGCGTAAATTTTCCTTAGTTTTGATGAAAAACGTATTATCCACACATATAATGTACTACAAAGCAGATCATAAGTAAGTACTCTGCTTTCAAAGGGGCCCCCGACAGCCACTGTAATGTGTAAGTACTCTGCTTTGAAAGACCCCCCCAACAGCCATTATAATATGTAAGCACCTTGCTTTCAAAGAGACCCCAACAGCAATCATAATGTAAAATTTCATGCTTTCAAAGAGGCCCCAACAGCAATTGTAATGTGCAAGTACCTTACTTTCAAAGGAACCCCTAACAGCAATTGTAATGTGAAAGTACCTTGCTTTCAAAGAGGCCACCAACAGCAATTGTAATGCATAAGGACCTTGCTTTCAAAGGGGCCCCCAGCAGCAACTGCAATGTGAAAGTACCTTGCTTTCAGAGTGGCCAGAGCAACAGCAATTGTAATGTTCAAGTA
>JGI24158J21664_10013764_pt1 | contig 10657 bp, 7 predicted proteins | sample Ectturendosymbi3_FD_21664 | JGI IMG/M metagenome (IMG submission 21664)
TTGAGCAACTTGCGCTTGCCCTGACAACATAGTTTGCCCTGATATTTCTTACTGTATTGAATATATTTTTATCATTCAGAATGTTTGAGCAACTTTGCGCTGCCCTGAAAATCAGAGTGTGTCCTGAAATTATTCACTGTATTGAATATTATTTTATCATTCAGGATTTTGAGCAACTAGCGACTACTCTGGAAACAGAGTTTGCACTGAAATTTTTCACTATTTTGAATATACTTTTTCATTCTGGATATTAGAGCAATTTGCGTTTGCCCTAAAAATCACTAGGGTTGTCCATGGGACATATTTATCTGTCCCATTCCCATCCTATAACAATTTATGCCTGTCCCGTCCCATCCCATGGGACGTTTCCAATGGGATTCCCATAGGAATGACATTCCCATGGACAAGCATAGGGTTTTCCATGGGACATATTTATCTGTCCCATTCCCATACCACCCATAGCAATTTATGCCTGCCCCGTCCCATCCCATGGGACGTTTCCCATGGAATTCCCATAGGAATCCCATTCCCATGGACAAGCCTGAAAATCAGAGTTGCCCTGAAATTTTTCACTTGATTGAATACATTTTTTACCATTTAGGCTTTTTGAGCAACTTTCGCTTGCCCTGAAAAACAAAGTTTGCTCTGAAAATTTTCACTTGAATATACTTTTTTATTCAAGATATTAGAGCAACTTTGTGCTTGTCCTGAAAAACGGTGTGCCCTGATTTCACTGTATTGAAATATATTTTTTATCATTCAAGATTTTTGAGTAACTTGCGCTTGCCATGAAAAAAACAGTTTGCCCTAAAATTTTTCACTGCATTGAATATACGTATTACATTCGGTATTTTTGAACTACTTTGCACTTGCCCTGAAAAACAGAGTTTGCTCTGAAATTTATATTGCAATATCTTTATATTTCAGGATTTTTGAGTAACTTGCTCTTGCGCTGAATACAGAGTTTGCCCTGAAATGTTTCAGTGTATTGCATATACTTTTCACATTCAGGATTTTTGAGGAGCTTGCGCTTGCCCTGAAAAACAGAGTGTGCTCTGAATTCACTGTATTGAAGATACATTTTTTAACTTTCAAAAATTTTGAGGAACTTGCGCTTACCCTGAAAAACAGAGTTTGCCCTGCGTTCACGGTATTGAATCTTTATTTTTTATTATTCAGAATTTTGAACAAATTGCGCTTGCCCTGAAAACAGATTTTGCCCTGATTTTTCAGGCCAGGGGGGGGGGCGCCCGCTCCGTAAGCCACTGACTACGCCATGCAATCACGCGCGTTCGGTGACTTCTACTGCTCTCCTGTTCGAGTTGCCATTCGCACTGATGAAAGCCTATTGTTAGTTGGCTGAAACGTCGGTATCGTTTTCAAAAAAGTTTTAGAACAGTTGCGCAAAGGCTTTCATAACTACAAAACTTATTACTTGGTTGCTTTCACGCCTGGCCTGCAAAGAGATTATTAGGCCTACAATGCGCACATGGTGTTGATGAACCAAATTGCTTTCGACACAAATGTGGAAGCCGTAGTTCCTTCAGGTCATTCGTGTAAATTTTTGTTAAGTCTGGACTCGTGCTAATTTACTGTGCAATTTTAATGTTGTTGTCTAGCTTTCTCTACATTTTGTACTATTTCTTGAGATGAGGCAATGCAATCATTTGTCAATAATAATAAAACACATGTGCATCCATAGGTGCAGGAGCAGGAAAATTTTTGGGGTGCAAAGGACTTTTGCCCGAATTTTCCCAAACTTGCCCGAAATGTTTTTGTGTGACTATTGTCTCAGACAAAGATCATGAAGACCTTTTTTGGGATGACCTCCAAAAACAACGTCTTCATATGATTCTACAAACATTGGGCGCCATTTTTTTCAAATCAAACAACATTGAGTACCATTTTTGTTCGCATGCTCAGGGAGTTTGCCCAGTGTTTCCGGAATTTTGCAAGGATTTTAATGGATTTTGCCCAGATTTTCAACAAATACAAAATTTTCCGTTTGCGCTTGCACCACCTGCAACCCCGCCTGTGTGCACCTCACTGCTGTATTAGGTAGCGCAGGACATGTGGCATAACAACAGCGCGGAACCGTAAGTTAAAAATACACTTTTACATCTTTAAATGCGTCTTTGGTAAAAAATATGTAGCCCATAATGTACAGTTCGTACACTGGTAGCTATTTAGGATCAGGTTTTTTCTATACTTAACGAAATTCAGTATGCTGAAAAAGCTAGGCACATGGATGCCCACAGAATTTATGATTTAATAGGTGTAACAGCGCGGGATCCTGAGTTAAGTACGCTATCCCTTTCCAAGAAGGAATACAATACTGTACGACTCACACGTACAGCACATAGACAGTAATTATTGCTTCCAAACTCATCAACACATTTGATCATTGCTGCATCTAGGCAATGTTGTCTCAGTATGCATGTCGAGGTCGATTGTCAAAAAGGAGCAAACGTACTGTTAAAACTGAATTTTGTAGATTTTTCCATGATTATTTTGTTTTTGATGCTTGTGTGGCTATTTCACATCGAAGTTCATACCCATTCTGCTGATGTCTTTCCTCAGTTTCGTGATTTTGTTTTCTAGCTTTCTTCACCATGGTGATATGGAATTCTGATTGTTTGTTCTGATTGTTTTTGTGTGGATGTATGTCGTGTTATTACTTTGGCTGTGGCGTCTATGAGAGCGTTAGTTTCTTTGACATTCTTATATGTATCATATGGATTGCAATGATTAACTTCAGCTGTCAAGTGCTTATCTGAGGGCCTGGTAGGTCATGTCAAGTGCTTATATCTGCTGCATCTTCCATTTATCTATCCACAGTGGGTCGCTTGCTTGTGCGTTCGAGGTTGTGTTGATCCATTCTGTCCGTATCTCTTTTAGCAGAAACTTACTATCTCTTTACCGTATCTCTATCCGTATATCTTTTAGTCACTTATTGTTGCGTCAGCTGGTGTTTGGCGTGAATCGTGGCTGGTTGGAGTTGTTGTGGCTGCAGTTGTGTTATCTGCATGTGCAAGATTCGTGGTGTCCTAAACTGTTCAGATCTATTCTAGCTTTGATATGTTTCATCCTGGCTTTGACTTCCTAGCCCTAACTGCTGCTGTTTTATCTCATTTAGGTCTAGATCACTGAGAACTGAAATTGAGCTTATGCTCGCTTTTGGTCCAATAGTCGTTGTTCTGTGATGTTCCAATGCGGATTGTGTTGTTTCCAGATTGTGTGCATTCTCTTTATGTACCCCCGTGTCGTTGGATTGCTGAGAAAGTAACAGGTCATGACTTCCTTGGCATCTTGGCTTGTCCAAGTCCTACGTTTGATGGTTGAGTTACCTCCAGTAGCTGACTTGTCACCAGAGCTTCCTGAGGAAGACCTTGCGGAGATGTCTGAGCCGGCATAATTTAATTTAAATTTTTCCTCTCCATGTTAGTGGGTGTGGGTAATCCGGGTTTCTGAAAGGCCACTTTCTCCTTCCCTGGCTTAGCCTGCAGCAGATATTGTGGTTTTGCTGCGGGTTGAACCTATGACCTTTCGATCCACATACCTGGACTAAACCGCTATGCCATGTGACTGGATAATTATTATAATAATAATTATTATGGGGTTTTTGTGGTGCTTTATGACAGCACGGTCTTCCAGAGCCAGGCCTTTGTGTAATTGGGTTCAGATTTGTCTACCCGATATGTGCATAAACTCCTCCACATGCTTCGCTGCTTGGTCATCTGATAGGATTGGGAGTGGCGTGAAATCTATGTTCAAAGATTCCGTGGCTCGCTTAAGTTTGATCCGTTCTGGTTGGTAGGTTGGACAAATTCAAAGAAAGTGGTCAACTCTTTCTGGAACTTGGCATTGTTCACATTTGCCGTTGGGATGACGGTCAAGACGGTGGAGGTGTTTGTTAAGTCTGCAATGTCCAGTGCCTTTTCTGAAAAGTTGGGAGTTGTCGGACTCACTGGATTTCTTTCCGTGGTGGTGGGGAATAGTCTTTTGTAGTCTGAACCATTTGAGCATTGACGTTTGTAATCGTTCAAGAGTTTCACGCACATGTCGGAGAGGTGCTAGCACATGTCCGGGTATGGTAACGTGTTTGTAGTTTTCTTTACTTGAGTGTCGGTATGAGGAATTTGTGAAACATCGGTTGTCGAAAGTTTGGCCATACTGGCGGCTATTTCGTTTCCAGGAATTCCTTTGTGGCTAGGGATCAATCGTGAAACCAGCAGTGGTTAGGTTAGAATATAAAAGACATGCTCTCTTTATAAGTGGATTTTTATTCCAATAAACGTTTTGTATGACTTGTAACGCGTTTAGACGGTCGGACAGTCGGTGATTATAACGGCGGTTCAACTGTTGGAGGAGAAGATCCAGTAAAGAGCAGTAACGATGACATAGAGTTTTGCTGTAAAGCCGGAAGAGTACTTATTTTGCCCAATGGAGGTTTTGCTCCCGGCTTGTGGAATGTACATTCCACAGCCCAGCTCTAAATGTAGTTTTTGAACCGTCGGTGTAGATGTGTGTATGGTTTGCGTATTCTCCTTCTAAATGGGATAGGTAGGCCTAGACAATGACAGTTTGGTTGGAAATGTGTCTGTAAGATTGCATGCGCAAGTCTGTGGTAGGACGAGTGATTAGCGAAATGGGCTTGTTGGGAATAAGGAGAGTGCTTGCTTTGAAATTGTCATTTGGCCACAGCTGCTTTGTCACTTGATTGAAAGAGCAAAAACCCGGTATGTCCGAGACAACCTTCGTGCCAGCTGTCAGTAACCATTGACAGAGCGGGATGGGAAGAGTAATAAGGACATGTAGGGGAGATGTAGGATCTTTGACCAGGGTTAGCTCAATGTTCATAGCCTATTTTTCGCCACTTAGTGAATATTTGTTCTTGTGGTTTTAGTTGTGAAGTTGAGATTGCTTTCTTGTTGTTCATATGTGGTTTCGAGGAGCTTTAGCTGTCAAATAAATCTTTATGGGCTAATTTTAATTTTGAAGGAAAAAAGTAAAATTTTCGTGCCTGCGTGTTTTAGATTTTGCAAACAACAGGCAGCTAGTTTCGAAAGAGTTTTTGCAAATGTGACATACTCAAGAAAAGAGTTTTAAAACTGCACGAAATTGAGAATTGATACTGTACACTTTTTTGTTATGTCACGTACTGCAAAAATGGTGTGGAAGGGACCTTTGAACCATGCGAGCAAGGGACCAATGATCCAACGGTTGAAATGTCCCTTTGTATATTGTTTAATGTCTCCAACTAAAATGTCTACTTTCAAAATTAGTAAAAGCAAAAAAGGATTGATCTATCGTGAAGGCCTCTATTAGGCTTTGAGCGAAGTGATGGAGCATCACATCAGTCTGCAAAATTCTTCCAAAGGTAATAATATTGACTGAGTATTTGAAGTCGATACGTCTAAAAAACAAAAAGTTAAGGTGGTGGTTTTGTGAGAAACATTCGTTGGCTACTGGACAGATCAGTAGCTAGACATTGCTGATATTCGTCGTTAATTATTATACGAAGCATTTTATCGCAGTATAAACGAAGTATCTATCGCAGGATCTAGGAAGCAATCATCTATGCACAATAATACGAAGCAATTTTAAGAGCAAGGTTTCACGCACAGCTTAAGACAAGCCAAAGTTGTGTATAAGATCGTGAGGCGTCAGCTATCCGCATCTAGCGATGCAGGTGACGTTGTAAACTCAGTACATTGAGACAGTGACACAACTAAATGGTTACTCCTTGTCACAGCCAGAACGTGGTGCGTATTGAGCGGATCTTCGGACCAAATTATTAAGGCGGGCTGTTACTGCATTTTATAATTTTGTTCCAGGTGATGGAATGTTCAAAATGCCTGTAGAATTGGTGCTAACGGGATCTGATGATGATGGTGACTTTGAAGTTTAAATTTTGAAAAAACTAACAAAATAAGAAACGGATTTTTGTATCCAGACAGCGAAGATTGCCTCTGCCAAAAGATCGGAAACTATTACTGTTCTATCAGAGCCATCATCTGTTGTAGCCCACAGTGCACCTTTCTCATTTTTTGAGATTTGATGCCGATTTACCGATTTACCTCGGTATAGAATTTGAAATTGTCTAGGTAAAATTTTGAAACTTGTGGCAACCAACCTGAGTTGGTTCGCAGCCCGCTTCATTTCCTTACATTTTTTCGTTGAAATTCGTTGCATTTTATCAACTAGGGTTGCAACGACAAATCGTGCTGTTTGTTGAAATACCTGTTTTTGTGTTGCAGCTGCAATGCTGCGTCGCCCTGAGCCACTTAAAGTGAAAGTCGATCCGACAACCCTCGGCATAACAGCAATAGAGATTCCCGACTCTACTAGGACTGCTCTACTGTTGCTGCTACGAATTCACTGTTATATGTGGCGAATCACCACGCCACATTTGGAAGATTTCGCTATATTGCATCTACAGTAGATGTGACAGGGTTTTTAGTGGTGGTTCAAAGGTCCCACACGGGTGGTTCATTGATCCCACACATGTGGGACCAATAAGACGAAAATAATTTTTTTTTCAAATCTAATTTTCAGCCACTTTTTGAAAATAAATCCTACTGATTTTTTGTATGTGGATAGAGAGACAGATGATTGACACTCATCCTAAAGTTCGGAGTTTTGCTAGCTAAACCTGGCGACTTAAGACATGAAACGTAAAAAATAGCTCTTTGATCCCACATCTCCCCATTGGCGGAATAAGGTAGTGCTGACTGGGCTACAGCCAGGAGCCCCCACCGTTTCGGGGCCCCCAATTTCTAAGTCGTTAAAAAAGAGTAGTGCGTGAACAATACACAATGCAGTACACTGTTAAAGATACCACCTCCGATCGGGATTGATAAGTAGGCGCTCTGTGCTCACTCGTTGAAAATACTTCGTTGAGGCAAAACTATTCGATTCTTTGGCGTGTGGTCTGGCCGGCTCACTAGCAAGTTAGTACTTCAAGGTCTAAAAAGGTAAGGTATTCCACCTGCTTGTCTTATGTCCGTTTCAGATTCGCGTATCGGCCCTGCAGACAGCCCCGAACTTGTAAGGTGGTGTCAGGTCTCTTGACAATGGTGAAAGTGGATAGATTTTAGCTGAGGATAATAAATCATGGTGTTATAAGGTAGGACTACCAGAGGTGGTACTTGAATACCAATTCTGGTACTCTTTACTTCCAAGATGCAAGTTTGGACATTTTAATACATATCACTTTTATGTGAATCCCCGTTATTTGTTACTATTCTTGATAACTGACTTAAAACAGAATGAACGCAATGAAAAACAGAAAGGTGGCAGATATCGAGTTACTTGAAACGTTAGCTGATAACAAGAATTAAACCATATCAAGCACGTCTTAGTTCTGTTTGCATTTCGTTCAAGTAACTCTAAGCTTGCTCACCTAAACTCACTGACTCGTTCGATTTACTACGTCGTAAGACGTGCTTTGAGTTATTTTGTTGACTGCCATTTTATATTCTAAGCGCAATAGAAAAATAAAAACAATTCAGCAGTCATGTCTTATGAATGAACGTAAAACTATACATAATAAGTGAAAGTGAGTTTCACAGCAGTTATTGATAAGTGACTGCATGCTCTTGTTCTTACTGATGGTTTTACTGCTTTGTCCTGGATTGTGAACGGAAAGAATAAAATGCTAAATTAAAATGAATACAAATATTATTTTTACCATATGAATTCAGGACATATGAAACTGCCACGGGCTATTATGGGAGGTAAGGTTAGGTTAAATTTTGGTTAGGTGGCTTTGCGGTTAAGTGTATTTTTGTCTGGAATCTGACATGGAAAGCTAATATTTCTGAAAACAATTTTTAAAGAAAATTTTATTTGCCAAAAAAATGTCATTTGGATGTATTCATGCAGTGGAACCCTGTTAGCACGACCACCGACTGGACGGCACTCAGTTGGTCGTGCTAGCGGCGCCGGGGTGGTCGGGTTAGTGGATTTAGGCACACTTGCATTCCTAAAGGTTTCATATATTAGCTTCCCAAAGGTTCACATGGCAGTTCGCATTCATCTGTCCATGACAAAGCCAAACTGCAGTGTGGAGTGATATTTTTCAAAACCAAACAGCATAAATATGAGGTTCGAAGTTGCATGGATCAACAGCGGCTCAGTTTTCTCTCCGGATGAGCATTGAAAATGATATTGTAGAGACACAAACAGATGCTTGCAGAGAGAAGGGCGAACCTGGCGACGTCCCTAGGCATCCAAGGCAGAGGGTGATCAAAAGAATGAAATTACAAAATTTAAAGGCTGTAACTGGACATTTTTCCTATTGTAAAGCTGCTAACACATGCCGCACGGGTTTAATTTTTCGGAACTTGTTTTTTTGCCAACACTGGTTTATACGTATTCAAATGCCGGTAATTTTCATTTTCTTCAACACCAGGAATTATACTCTAGGTGAGCGGCACACACCCAATCAAACAGACAGTGGCGTGACTTTTTCCAGATCGTGCGATCAAGGGAAAATCACAAAAAAGACTAGAAACATATATATCGACGTTTAATTGATCTTCAGTGACAAATTTCAAATCTGTCCTATCTGAACTTGTTTGATTTATCTGACTTTCTGATGCATCTCTCTAGGTTCCAGTTTCGTTTCTTGATGTGGCAATCCTGGGTGTGCGCTAATAAAGCCGCACACCTGTGCTTGCAATGTGTACATCATTTCGAGCTTCGTCATCAATTGGCAGTTCAGGAGGATTGATCATAACGGCTCACACAAGCCTGTATCAGTTCTACCCCCAGTAGTTGTACATATATGCTAACAGTCACATAAAAAAATGAAAATTTTCCTGCGTACTTCATGCGCATTCTAAATTCTTGTGTAGTTTAGCAATTTTCAAACTGTCATCCCTGGGTGTCCGCCATCCCTGCCGTATGCCTTCTTTGCTCAACTGCTATTCGACGGGACATTCGCGCGGAGTTACAGCTTTGCAGATGTGAACTGCGCTGATGTAGCATTAGGTTCTACTCCCATCTTTTAACGCGTTGAAGGATATTTTTCCAGTTACTGTATAAACTGCTCCTTGGTAGCGTTGATTGCTGTGTTTTTCTCTAGTCTCTTAACTTGAAGCGCTGATAATTTATGTTCATTCTAGTAACACATTGTACAACAACGACTAAGGAGGGTGCGTGTAGAATAATATGCAGATTGCGTCTACAAACTACTCCAAAACGTTGGTTTGCAAACGCAAATATGACGTCATATTATGACGTTGCAAACAGGGTATATCCAACAATGACCACCATACGCTGCTGCTCAATACGGGAATTTGGTAGGGGGCATAAAATCAAAAGCAGTCGCCCCGCACATCACCAGACCTCTGCACGTCACTGGTCACTAACCTTCAGTGATTTGATCAACGACTTTGCTTTTCAAAACGCTCGCAAAAAATCCATGTAACGTAACCAAACACCACTCTAAGATGAAAGCTTATTATTTCATTTATTTATACATTATGTTGTTTGCTAAATCCATGAGTTTCGTTTATATTGTGATTGATACTAGTTAATGTTTCGTTTTTTTGCTCAAGCGTCATTTGTTTCAATAATGCAAGTAGTTCAATTCGTTCATTCAGTTTTTCATATATAGATAGAAAGGGGCCCCTATCTGAGTTTCAGCCAAGGGCCCCATACAACCTTAATCCGCCCCTGCATCTCCCTACTTATGCCGGAAGTGTGTGTGAGAGCATTTCCCGGCATGCATGTTGAAGACAAATAATTGTGATGCTTTTCATTGCACCAGTAAATATGCCCAACGCATCATTTTGACTTTTTAAAATCGGGTCAACTGACGGCAAAGCCGAAAAGAGTATGCCTCCATGCCATATTCGATAACTGGCCGAATGAATGTTCGGTATAAGGAGAAAAGAGGTCGTTTACTAGCACCTCAGGAGGTACCTTTAAGCATTCTGAGGAGCTTAAGTCGTTTCAAACATTTGTCACGGACATAGTCTACGTGAGATGTGTATGCCCCGTTTCGTTGAAAGATGTCTCCAAGATACTTGTACTCCTTTTTCAAAGGGATACGCTGGTGCAGAGTGTCAACTTATGGGCAACGGTTTTTCTTTTCTTTGAAAAGAGAACTGCTGCATATATGGAAGGAGATGCCCTAAAACCCCATGTCATGCACCATGCTGATATTTTATTCAAAGTAGTTTGGCAAAGATGATAAAGTTGTTCAATGTTTAAACCGCTTTCCAAGAAACAGTAATCGACGGTATAGAGAGCTGAAGGTGATGAGATAGATCGTGAATTGCAATCGTAAACAGGATTGGACTTAAAACACTGCCCTGTGGAATACCTTTTTCCAACGTTTTGGTGGTTGATGAGGAGGACCCTAGTCCAGAACATGATGTCGGTTTGCCAAAGATTTCTGTACAGTGTCGTGTAGACGAAGAATATGGTCTGTTGTTCTTCTTCTGTTTATGAAACCGGATTGTGACGTATCTATAAGTCTATAAAATTCTGGAAACCATTTCAATCTTGATACAACCGTCTTCTCCATGAGCTTACAGACTGCACTGGTGAGAGAGATTGGTCGGTATGATAATGGCAAGTGAGCTGGCTTAGTGGCTTGTGTATGGGGACAACAATGGAATGGTGCCATGACGCCGGTAGGACG
>JGI24158J21664_10013765_pt1 | contig 10657 bp, 5 predicted proteins | sample Ectturendosymbi3_FD_21664 | JGI IMG/M metagenome (IMG submission 21664)
CATCTAATTAGAGACTTGTTTTGGAAAGCTTTGAGGCTGGATGAGTCAAGGCTGCCCTCATCTTGCTTTGACACTAGTTGTTTGAAAAATGTGCAAAAGTAGGAAATAATTCACCATGTACCTTATCGAAAACATTTCTGCAGCAGCAAGCTGCCTACACAATTGATTCAATTTTTTCTAAGAAAAAACGGTTCCAGTTATACCGGCTAAGAGCTGGCAAAAAACCTTAAACATCACCTACCAAGTCTGCCTTAAACCAATCATTTACTAGTCAAGCTGTGACTTCAAATAACCTGTGACTTCAAGCATAGACTAAATCAAACCACCTGAAATACCTGAAATATCTGTAGAAAAAATGAGTAGCCTATTCATAATACTCAAAAATTGCCATTTCTGCTACGTGATTAGAAGCATGAATGTAGCCTTGCTTATTAACAGTCTTTGCAGCGCAACAGCAAAAATACAAAATTACTTTGAAAACTAAGAAGAAAATGTCCTTCAATTAAAGATGGAGTGTGTTCCCTGCTATAACAATTGCATGTTGTCGTATTTTCTGATGGAAATATTCACTAAGGTACAACATCACAAGAAATGATAAATTTATCTAACGTTCTCAACTCAGAGACATAAAAAAGACTACTTTTTGTTCATCTGTGGCATTTTCATATAATCATCAATATAGCAAATACTTCAATCTCTAAAAATCATCATTTGGTATAAAAAATCATCATTTGCTATAAAAGGTTATCATTTGGTACAAGTAGGCCTATTTGCTCTTATTTCGTAGGGTCTTTTCAGAACTTTTTGGAAGAAATTTTAACCCACAATTTTTTTAGGTATAGAAGTTAGTTTGAGGCTTTTCCTTATTTGTTCATTCGAGATGGTGGTGAGGTCGCTTTGCAAGGACGGTACTTACACATTACAGTTGCTGTTTGGGGCCCCTTTGACAGCATGGTACTTGCACATTACAATTGCTGTTTGGGTTACCTCTGAATGTATATTACTTGCACATTACAGTTGTTGTTGGTGGCCGCTCTGAAAGCAAGGTACTTGCACATTAAGGTTGCTACTAGGGGCGCCTTTGAAAGCAAGGCACTCGCACATTAAAGTTGCTGTTGGGGTCTCCTGTGAAAGAAAGGTACTTAAACATTACAATTGCTGTTGGGGGCCCCTTTGAAAGCAAGATGCTCTAACATTACAGTTGCTGTTGGTGGCCCCTTTGCAAGCACAGTACTTGCACATTACACTTTCTTTAAGGCCCCTTCAATGAAGTTTAAAAGCAGAGTACTTACACATTTCAGTGGTTGTTGGGGGCCCCTTTGAAAGCAGATTACCTTCAAATTGCGGCTGCTGTTGGGGGCCCCTTTGAAAGCAAAGTGCCTGCATATTATAGTTTCTGTAGGGGGGCATTTGAAAGCAGAGTACTTGCACATTACAGTTTCTTCTAGGGCCCCTTCAGGGAAGTTTAAAAGCAGAGCACTTACACATTTCAGTGGCTGTCGGGGCCCCTTTGAAAGCAAATTACCTTCAAATTGCAGTTGCTATTGGGGGCTCCATTGAAAGCAAAGTACCTGCCCATTACAGTTTCTGTGGAGGGCCCCTTTGAAAGCAGAGTACTTACTTATGACCTTCTTTGTAGTACATTATATGAGTGAATAATAAGTTTTTTTTAATCAAAAATAAGTATATTTTACGTGCGCAACACCCCACTGGGGGGCCCCCACAAAGGGGGGGCCGAGGCAAGTGTCTCGTTCGCCTCCCCTTAAACACACCACTGGCCATGCTATTACATTGAACCTCTGTGTTCTTATACCGGCCTGTCGTTCGGCTCATCTGCCACAGAGAAGTCAACATGTAAGTTTCCTTGGCAGATGCCCATTCCATTCTTTTTTACTTTAATTTTTTTCATCGTTGAAACATCAAAATCTGACGGTATTGCCAGCGTTTGAACAGGTGACTCTGTTTAACTCTAACTTCACAAACTTTATCCGACAGTGTTCAGGCTAAAATTTGCAAATAAACGCCACTTTGCCTAGACTGCTCTTAAATGAAATAACTGTTGTGCAATATCTGTTACATTAATATAAACCATGTTGAGATTTACCTCTTGCTATGTTGTAATTTGCTTAACACAATCTATCTTTAAAATATTATAACACAAAACACAGCGGCTGAAATTTTTTAAAGTGAAGGTTTAAATTATCAATCACGTTATTACTATAATCGTAAAATTGTCTGCAATCTTCTGAAACTCTACAGTCGCTTAATAAAAATCAATCACTGATGGTTTTTAGCAATTCAAAAGTGAAAACAATGGAGCAATTTCGATGCTTCGAATTACATTGAGGTCAGACGTCCGCTGGGGAAATGCAGCATGTAAACTCATTATTATAGAAACGCTTTGTTTCCTTCTTGTTTTCACTTTTGAATTGCTAATAACCATAGCTTTGATAACGATAAAATTTTAGTTAAAGTTATGAATGGTGACGTTTTAAATGTAAAGCAATATTGGCACAGCTTTATTAGTGTTCAGCAGTTAATCCTTATGCGNTTGTAACACAATGAAGAAAATCCTTTCGATAAGATTTTAAGACCCAATCTCCAAACGGTCACTGTTTCGATCTTTGAAGTCTCATGAACCGAGTGTCAAGCTGTTGCAGAAAAAGGCACTTTTAATTGCAAAACTTGGCGTGTATGGGAATATATGAAACGCATCATTTATCATGATAGATGAAACGACAGAAAGCCAAACTGCAAGAACCATTTGTGATCTGCCAAGGCGAAGTGAAATGTTGATGGTATGAAAAACGTTGTTGTGTTGATACAGTGAGTAAAATACAATGCTGGCCAAGTCACTTGAATAGAACAGATTCAGTGAATTCCAAATATATCGCGAATGAGTAAATGGGCGTTGGATAGAAAGTCGACAAGAAGAGAGTGCGTAATGTCAAACTTAAGTTTTCAGAAGTTGTTTGGTGCAGAATTGGTAAATTTTTAATTTTTCTGTAGCAAGTTCAGGACAATTTTGTTGTCTCTAAATGTAACCAGTCATGTTTGTGAAAACGTCAGGCTGAGTGCATTTCACAAACTTACCAAAGAGGATAAGTTTGCAAGCCCCACTGACGCGTCACGCATGCCGGTTACGCCCGTAATAGAATTTCGGTGATGCTTTCAGCCGCTGTATGAAACCGGAGAATTAAGGAATGTTAATGACGTCATAATTGTTACCTGCCTCGCATCCGCCCATCATAGCATAAGGCCCGGGAATTTTCTAGCTGGAGCGTTAGTTTTCTGTTCCCAATCTCACCGTTGCCATGGCATCAGAGATCTCGAGCGGTCGCTATAAAAACAGTGACCAATAACTGGGTTTATGACCTCGCAATGAGTTGACAATGTCGCCATTGTGACGAACGCGTCGCAGCATTGTCGGCAGGGTCGCGAGGCTCCTGTTTAAGCAAGCGGTTTACGGATTAATGCCCTACGAGCGTGTATCTCGTACTGCGGTCTTGTACGCGCCGTGAGTTTATGATTTTAGATGTGTGTTTCCGATTTACGCGCAGCTCAGTCGACGGCGCTTCCTTTTGCATAGGTCCGTAATCTACCTGCAGTTGACGCTGGTTGTCAAAGCTCAAGGTCGTTTTCCTACCCTCAGCGTCTCACGATCGGCCTTATACAGCCATAGTTCATTGAAAAAAAATCAGAAGTCTTGCTAGATAAGACCAAACAGTGGAATACTTAGGATGAGGCTAACGAAGCATTTGCCTCCAGCCCACCTTTTTTGAAATGTGCTTATTGATATGTGATTTTCTTTCCAAATTCTGCTTCATAGCAATGGTTCAAATTTACTCAAATTTAAAAATATCGTCATCAATGTCTTACATTTACAAGATACAACTCTAGATTAGTATTGCAAGTAGTATTGCAGATGTGATCTTTTTTTCCATTATGGCTCAATTAAACAGAAAATATCTGAGTGTAGCACAAAAACGATGGAAGAAACAAGAATCAAGTAAGAACCAAAGAAAACGTTTCTAAAAGACAAAGTTTCACGGAAAAATGTTTGATAGGTGGAAGCATCAAAATGAAAAAGCCATATGAGGCTGAATGTGAGGATTTTGAATGGCATCATCATGATGAAGCCGGCACGGTAGCAGTTGAAATGATGCTTGAGCATGATACAGAAACACGTGCTTTTGCTGATGGAGTTCATGAAAAAGAAGACAGTGGTAGGAACATTAGCATCAGCACATTAGCAAACGGAGTGCTTTTTAAAGTCAGGACCTAACAATATGAAGAGCAAATGTTAATTTCATTGTTGATGATGGGCAGAAATAATCTACCTTGTTTTGAAGGAGCATTTTATGACAAGCAGCCCTTCCAAATAGAGGTTATTATTACTCTATGTACGAATAGTTTCAAGCGGTAGGACATGTAATATGCATATAATGCGATGCATGCAATTTGCGTATTTGCTGTGATTTTTCAAGTAGCTTGAGTGTATACCTCAGTTAAAGGACCTCCCTCAAAATTTTTGTCTTAGGCCCCAAAATTCCTGGATCTACCACTGATTCCGAGGAGCATACCAAAAAGTGTTTGAGACATACGTGTTACAATAAGTGCAGATAGGTGTGTTAGCACACGACCATGAAAGCGAATGATTGATGTGCCTAACTAGACAAACCAGGGCCCGACTCTACCGATTGTTTGATTTCACTACCGGTCTAAAGATTTTAACAGCCACGAAATTGGTTAAAACTAGGCTGAAACCATCACTCTTTGAACGGTAGATCAGCGCAAATGTTATTCAATTTTACCTCAGTGGTCAGCGGGAAATAATGGCAATTTCCTGGGATTACACGAGCGCAGCCACCTGACACGAGTAGATTATAGCACCTGTCAAGTGGTTGGAAGAAAATCTTTCAAGCTACAAGTAGAGCGTTTGAATTGTTGGTAACTGATGACGTTGACGGCTTAGCAAAGGTGAGAAAGGAAAATAGAATATGACACGCACTTTGAGGAAGCTTATTATGAAGTTTAAGCGTTGCTGTCGTTTTGACAGCTGCCAAGCTACAAGGAAGCCGCAATTTTTGGGTTGCATTAGAAAAATGGTGAGTAAAATATCCCTTATACCTTTAGGGACTATTGCGAGATGCAGAATGGTTACTCTGTAGATTTTATTATTTTCACAGTCAGCCTAAAAAGTCGAATATATGACCTGAAAAGTGCAGTATTGGTAATCGTTTGACACAGTCGCAAACTCATGGTTTTGATATTTGAGAAACAACACTGGTCTAGAGGCGAAGTTACTAAATTTCTTTTAATTATTGTGCAGTTCCTCAGAATCGGTACGACCTGGAGCTCTACAAGTAAGACAGCGTTAACTAAACATCAAATTTCAGGTGTTTCTCTTGAGAAGGACATAAGGAGGCACTTGTTTAGGAGGTTGATTTGCCCGTAGCAAAGGTCAGCTGAAAAGTAAACGAGAAAACTGAATTACTCCTTGCTAATGACCAAGCAGTGAAATAAAAGTTATGCTTATTCTTCTTTTGAGCCAGTTTTTCAAACCACTGCTAGCCTGCACTAGATCTCGGGGCAAGTGTTGAGCAGCCATTTGATTGTCTCATTGTCCAGAACCGTCAGGCCGTTATGCTAAAAAAGTTATGCTAAAGACCAGAGAAACAAAGTTACGCTAGCTGACGGATAAGAGTTTCCTGAAACCCAGCAGAAAAATGAAAGTTATGTTAAAGGGTAGCAGTGATGTTACAAGCTGTCGGGTACAATGCATTATCTGCAGAATGTTGTCTTGGCATCGAGTGATTTTGTTGTCAATTTCTCGTATTTCCAAAATACGCTGTAGGTGAAATCTTACGTTTTGTGGAAACTTTATGATTATCAAACTTATAGGCATACGTTACATACAACAAAGCCGTGTGGAATATACAGGTGCAATCTTTTTTCAAAACTGAAAGGACGGTTCTAATTTCCTTAAAACACAGTCGGAGGGAAAATAGTGCTAAATTAGTGATGTTTCAAGGCAAATCTGCTTGTAAGCAAANATTCACGTTCTGCAGTTTGCAGCCAAAAATATCGTTTTCTTTTCTTGGTAAAATTAGTTTGACATACNGGTAGTTTAAGTAATTTTCATTAAAAACAAACTAGCAAAAAAAATAAAAAGGTCTTGTAGTGACAGAAATTATGTGATTTTCAAAACTGTAGCTGTGGAAGCGTTGACTTGTTAAACTTTCAAAGTTTTGAATTTCTCAGAATGCGTTTTGCGCACAGCTCTGACAAGAACGAGGTTTAAACACTGAAACACCTTCTTAAAATTAACTTGAAAAACGCGTTAGTTCAGTTGTGTTCTGGACTGAACTTTTCTGATGTGCACCTACTTTGTTCTATGCGAGATATACGCCTTTGGGTCCTTGGCTTCTCTCCATGGCGACCTTGGCCGAGAATTGTTGTTACAACAGGATTCTTTGTTGTAACAGGTCAATGGTTTAGGAAAGTATTTTGTAGTGCTCCCTTATCAGTCATACTGACAGGAATTGATACGCACAATAGCAATGAGAGACGCTTAACAAAACTGATCTGCCCCGTTTAGCGACTATGACTTCCCTGTTGGTGAAAGCGAACGCAAGCGCTTTAATGTCGGACCGGGAGCTTAGCAACGTTACCTTGCGGACAGACTCCTCTGGATTTCTTTCCGCCGAGAGGCGAAGCGAGCCCGTTTGGTTGCGACGCAATCGAGCATCGCGAAGAAGCGAAATCTCATCTCCAGGTACTACAGGAACTTATATAAAGTTGTTTAAACGAATATGCGTTTGGAAAGAATCAAACTTTGTTATACATTCACGAATGTTTAGAGATAACTCCACAAACTGTCGATTTTATATCAGTTTGAATTGAATAATAACTTGCTACCAAAATCGAAGAAAACGATTTTCGTGAACAATTTAGGGAAAATTTCCACCCTTTCTATTATTATCTTCGGCAAGCGTGTTGATAACTTTTGATTGGTGGGAAGCCCACGAAAACTGGAGCGAGGGGTACTCTCTGCAAAAACTAAAAAATAGTCATTGCCCATTTCAAGCAAGGGGAGGGGCACCAATCGCAAATTGCGTTCCCAGTATTCCGGGAGCCCCACTGGCGACAATTGTGGTCTTATAGGTTGGAAGCCGTTTAGTGGTGTTTGCTTGCTACGCTTGCTGATCGTTTTCTTACAGCGAGTGGACAATCCAGATATAATTAAAACCCGGAAAACCATTTGCTGTAAGAAATGTTTAACTACGGCGTTTGTCTTTCAGAATCGCGAACCGAGTCGCCTCTCAGCAGCGGGGACCGAAGGTTTCGGAAAAGTTCGGATTCCGCTTTCCGAAATGCCCGAGCGCTTCGCAAATACTACGTCGATCAGCAAACAGGCGAAATGAAGCTTCGATCGACTGGCCGGAGCGCGAACCACACTCTGGCGTCGAATGCAATGACTAGCTCTTCCGCTACAAACAAGAAGTAAACAGTCCATGATCGATTTTTTATAAAAAGCGTTGTTTGTTTCTAGGTAATGAAATTTTCATATTCCACCTCCATGTCAATTACCACGTAACAAAGTATTCATTGAAAAACTAACGCGTCTGATGCAAAGCATAGAATCAACGGATCTGATTAAGGCTAATATTTGACTTGCATTGAACATTGGGGGTGTTGCTGGCTAGCCTCCAACTGTTCCATCTCGTTACATTGTGGGAGAAAGCTATAGATGTAAAACTGCCTTTGATAAAGTTTTGAAAATAACTTTTGACATAAATTAACAACCTGAAAGTCTTTTAAGAAAATATTTTTGCGCTGTTTTTCCGTCGTGCTTCTTAGCATTCAAATACAAAGAACTTGAATTATTGCGATACTTTGAAATAACGCGTTTTGAAGCATGACGGTGTGTTTTGAAAAATTAAAAAACGTGGTTGTGATTAACTGTCTTTTCAGTGCTTTCTGATGCAAATGAGATGATCGGCTTGATTTAACTTTTAAAATTTGAATTGCAGACATGATCTAGAAAACCTGATAAAAATAGTCGCAAAAAACGAAGTGGAGAAAGCTGTAATATTTACAAATCCCAGAGTAAGCTATACCCAACTTTTTCTGTAGAAAAAATACCCAAACAAAGATCTAGATTGGCTTTATTAGCGGCTTTTAAAGTCATGTGAACGCTTTTTATGTCAAGAATATTCAACTTGAGATGCTCAAAAAATCGCGCAAGTTTATGAGCAAACTTCAACACAAATACTGCTGCGACTCGCACAATATCCGGTCACTCCCGCAACGTTTGCTAAGATTTACCCTGATCCTTGTTGCGATGCCATTGATAAAAAAAGCGAGGCAATGCTCTCAACAGGTGGACGAATGTGCTTTCTGTCTCAAAAACGTTGTTTTCTTCGTTAATTCACAGGCACCTACTGGAAAAGCGGTGGCGCAGTCGCATTGCCAGCGAAAACGCGTTGCCTGGCAACCACCGACCCTGTTGGGATCACAGCTTGCGAACAAAAAGCCTCGTCATCAACTCGCGCGCACCGGTCGGCGCCTCAACACCAACACATTACCTCAAGTATCCGCCTGTGCCACCCGCTGTTCTGCCCCGGCTCACTCGCAGCGCCGAGAACAACGCCGGCTTGGAAATTCCCACGCGCTACCCGCGCGGCCAGCAGCGCCCCACGGGCCTTGCTTCCGGTCACCAAGCGCTGCAAGAGCGGCACAGGCAGATCCTCGAAGCGTCCCTGAACCCCCGCCACCCGGTAACGTGGACGCGGCACCGCATGACGCAAGCACAGGAAGCGTACAATAACCCTTATTACGAACTGCAAAGTCAGCACCTGCTCGAGCGTAACCGTTTCGTCCTACCTCGGTCCATCACGTCAGCAAGGAACCATTACAATCACGATGGCACAATCCAGCAAAGGTGCAGTCAGCAAGCGAGCCTACTGCGATCGAACCAAAAGTGCATTGCTTGGTTTGACACGTGGGTAGATGATTAGAATTGCAGTAATTTATGCATTTTCTTTTTCTCGTGTCGCCATGACTTTTTTCGACCTGCATTTTTATTGCCTTATATGCCTTCACACGGTACGATTTGATTAAATAAATAAATATCTGTTTAAACTTTGAAGCGGGGTTGTTGTTTAGTAGCATACTGGGAGGCTTGAGCAGCTTAGCGTTGTTTTCAACACATTTCCCACATGGCAGCCGCCCTTCCGCAATCTTTTGCCCCTTCTAGCTAAGGCGGTCTGGCGCACTTTTGAGTACACTATCAAGATAAGTGATCAGGCCCGCAGGTTATTTAGCGGTATGGGCACATGTCTGAGCCCATGTCTTTGAAGCTTTCTCTCCCTGGCTCAGAACCTTTTTATAACATGGCTTGGAAAAATGGTTCAACTCGGTACTTCTGACCTCGGGGGTAACAGCAGCAACTTTTAACCGAAAATGGAGACCTGAAAAATGCTGAAACAAACGAAGTTTTAAGGGGGTTCGATGAAACGATGAAGAGACGCATCGCTGTTTTTAAAGTTTTCACCAAACTCTCGGTGATCTACAGTACATTGAGTCAGGTTAGGTTTTGACTTTGGAGTTGACTGTCGCTTAGAAAAGAACTTCCGATAAAAACTATAAAATAATCATAAATACATGTAATGGAAAATTTTCCTGCAAATGGAGCATACGGGCGAGGTTTCATTGAATTTTCAGTTTTGCTGCTGATATCTAATTTACGTATTTAATATTTTCTGTAATCATTTATTACGACTTTGCTTCTGCATGCAAGAAATATTTTCACCACTCTGTATTTACCATAGTCTTTGGTAAGACTTACTTAACATATATTTTTTCTCACCACTTCCTTGAAGTCGCATCACCCCAAATAAAAACAAGAGCAGATGATGCCTACCTAGTAGATGAAGTCATACTCTGCAAGATCTTAGCACTAGTGCACGAAGGGGGGAGGCCACTGTGCCATGGTCACCCCCTCAGACCATAAAAATAAAAAAATCTGAAAAAAGTATTGTCTAAAACTTGCTTCCAGAATGCGCAAAAATGCGTATTTTTAGGTGTAATTTTGAAAAAATTTCCAGGGGCATGCCCCCGGACCCCCCTAAAACGGTCGTGCCTTCGGCACTTCCCCTAAAGTTGATACGAAACGTCATAAGATTGTGACGAAACTTGGCCTCCCCCTCGGAAATTTTCTGCGTACGCCAGTGGATTTTAGTGTCTGTTTCTTATCGGTGAAAGGATTCATTTCGGTAGATAACAAAGGCCACTCTACAAAAGTAGCCTGCCATGCAGGAAACAGTGGTGGAGGGACCTTTTTCAAAGTGCGGGGAGGCACAAGTGCACGTCAAAGAAAATATGGAAAAATGTTTTCATTGCCCAGTACTAATTGTTTGGCTTAAACCAGAGCCGTGTGAAAGGCTGTTGGGGCCCCCAAAAAATCCAGACGGGGCCCTTTAATATCAGTAAGCATTTGGGCAGATGCGTGCGTTTTCGAGCCAGTTGCAAATTAGCCCCTTGAGCAGCGCTATTTCAAAACCTCACCAATCTAAACTAATAATGTACAACTTAGGAGAAAATAACTTTGATGAACTGCCAATGCAAAATAAGTGAAAACTAACTTTATCAC
>JGI24158J21664_10013766_pt1 | contig 10656 bp, 15 predicted proteins | sample Ectturendosymbi3_FD_21664 | JGI IMG/M metagenome (IMG submission 21664)
TCCCAGTAATATTCCATTGGTGATTCAACGCGATGTACTTGTTTGCGAACAGTCCGACCGTCGACATGATAGCCTGCAAACCTACATAACCGCAGTCGGTCACTGTTTCCTGTGGCGCATTCGAACGCCTAACGCTTTTGTTCGTCGTCATTCTAATTCCGATTCTACATCGAACCGTTACGTTTCGTGTTTCTGACTTCACGCTCAAGTGTATTGGAGTTTTTTGTTGTATACCTGAATATAATCGAAAGAAGCAGTCAACGTAGAGTACTACTGGAGAGTTATTAGCGGACAAAGTGGTGAGAGCCTTTCAATTTGCCTTGCCTTGCTTTGGCTTGGGAACTTCGAGACGTCAGGTTGCTTAGTAGGGAGACGAAATTTTGTTTTTACCTGGTGGTGAAAGCAAAACGTTGACGAAGCATGCGATTCAAACTTTTATTGTACGTAAGGTTTGCAGTAGACTCCGCCCACTTTTAGATTAGCTCGCAAACTGGAAGCAATGACGTTTGTTTGAGGACAAATCATATGTCGCCACTGCCATCACAAGTCCAAATCCAGTCCACCTATGTAATCGCTGTCTCTTACGAAATCCCACGTTGGGGTTGCATGACAATTCCTACAGTCCGACTGAAGGTCTTCGTAGGTATCAGTAATTCTTCCGATTGGGGTTCGCACCATTTTTTTTCCAATTATGATCATATAGTACATAGTGCTCATACACTGCTTCAACAAAGGTCGTTTTCCACTGAATACTTTTTCGAGACATGTTAAAATTCTTGTATACTGTAAGTTGAACTGAGTGTTGAGGTAATTTGCGTCTGTTCCAGGCTGATACATACGCCATGTTGGGTTGGATACAATTGGCCACACGCCGTCTTGTGCAAATGGAACAGTATCACCAGTAAAACATAAACCTTCATTTGGTTTCAGACTGTTTGGACAATGATGTATTGTCAAGTTGAGGCATCGTTTTCCTTGAGCTTCCGTTAGCAACGATCGACGTAACTTTCGACCTTCAGCAATTTCTTGAAACTTAGCATAGTGAGAGTTGAGGTTTGTTAGAACTTCTCCTACTTTGGTGTGCCGGTACACCGAACAAGGACTGCTGCCTTCACCTAAAACACAGTAACACGTTAATTGCGTAAATCTAGAGTTGTCAGATCGTGTTTATTTCTAAGATTTGTACTTATTTTGAAAAACAGTGTTTTAGAAAAGATAAATGTGCCTATTTCTAAGAAAAGTGCCTATTTTAGTTATGTGCTTTTTTAGTTCTAACGTCATATTAAAACTTTATTGCATTTTTTTTTCAAAAACGTTGATTTGCAAAACTAAACAACTGAAATTGAAAACGAGTGTTGGTGAGAAGGAAAAAGCGCTCCTTCAAACCGAATGCTTTGATAACTGCTTTGAAATCGTTGTTGTTAACTTGCTATTATTTACTTGCAAAGACCTGAAAACGCATGCTCAATAGGCGAAACATTTACTCTGTTAATTAACCATCCAGGGTCTAATTCTTCGTTGTGAAGTAACTTAACTCCACAAGTGAAACAAGCAAGGACCTGTGGAGTGAAGTTACTTCACAAGTTCACCTGTGGAGTGAAGTTACTTGAATATAGATATGTGCAAGTTTGAATCATCACAAAAAGATGAAAGCAGAGCCCAATCGGCTGATTCCTCTAAAAAACGTATAGAAAACCTTCTAGAGCTTTTAATTGTCTTGTTTGTGAAAGGTTTACTTTCGACTCAGTCGCATTCCGTGTCTTCATTGCGAATCACAAAACTTCACGTGCAATATGGTGAGTGCGTTAATTGTCATTAGCACAAGTTATATTTGATCAATAGCCATTGCACTGTACTGTTGGTTGTTGTGACATTATATTTGTTGTCTTTACTAAGTTATATCAACTGCTTAAATTTCAAGTTATTCTTGAAGTTATTTAAGATGCCTAAACGTTTTTTTCCTAAACGTGTTTATTTTTTCATCCAGGAAGACTGTTTTTATTCAGTAAAAGCAGTTTGTAAATTTAAGTTTGTACTTGAAACAATACGATTTTAAGAAGTTCTCTACAGTTAGTGTGATAGGAATTTTTCCACATAATGAATCAAACATTATGAATTATGATGTTTACTGAGTATACATTTCGCCCATTATTGCATGGATGAAGCTCTACAAACGATTTGCGGCTACTTTTTCTGAAAAAAAACAACTAGTTATTTCGGAGCCCTACCTGTATAAAAAGTTTTAGCAGCTTTGTCGGATGCTGAGATCAGTAGGGTTGGCTAATACCAGTGGTGACATTAGGGTGAGGCGAATGATAAAATCGCCTCGCCTCCCTCCATCGGGGCACACTTGTTAGTTTATGCGCATTTTCTTTCTACATCAGTTGAACACAAAGTCGCAGGAGATGACAGCGCAAGGAAACTTCCACCTTTTTTAATTCACAACTTATATATCAAGTTACAAAAATTGGGAAAAATGTTGTATCATTGCCAGTTTTTTATTCCAAACGTTCCAAACTTTCAGTGTTTTCCCGATGTTTTGTTTCATGCATCTTATTTTGTATTTCCAGTTACAACAGTCAGATAGTCGCAGAGGCATAGGCATGGCCCATGTACCACCTGCCAATTTAAAGACATTGTTTCAAAATTGCGCATTTTTAGCAAAATGTCGTCTTCATCAAAAAGACCTTAACACGGTTGACTGAGCACTATGACGCTGGAGAGCCTCTTTTCAATCTCGCCTCGGGCCCCCAAACATAAGGCCACCAATGGTTAAAGCAGACTTGTACTGGAACGTAACAGATTCATAAAGGAAGTGTCAATAATCTGTCTTGCTTTGAAAAACGTTGCTTTCACACTAAACATCCCAACGGTGCAGGTTTTTTCTAAAGTTGCAGCGTAATGTCTAAAGTTTTGTTTCGTAATATAACATGTTTTAAAGAAATAAGTGGTCAACCTATGTCTATGGAAAGAAATCCTTTCTCAGCACAGAATCAACACTAAGATCTTACAGAGTATATATTTCGCCTACAAAGTAGGCATCATCAGCTCTTATTCAAATATTGGTCAACCTACTTTACCCTTCTTTTTCACGTACTGTACTTACCTTCATACACAATTTCAATCACAGCTTCGATAGCACTTTTCAGATCGGTTACAGGGAACAAAGGAGAGGATATATTGCTGTTCTTCGGTCGATCCGGTTCTTCAACCTTTTTTACCACAAAACTTTGACCACCTTCGCTAAGTTCCAACTTTTCCTTGGCCATCTGAGAACCTATGATAGCAACAGCTTCTTCCAAGGTTGAATCTTTTGCTGGGGCATGCCAGTCTGAAGAATTTAGTTGCTTCTTTAGGTCACCCGTAAATATGGTATCAGTGGTGGTGTTCTTACCAGTATAATAGTTAATCTTTACACAAGATTCAAGGTGTGCAAGATGAGACAAAATGCGAGCGTAAAGTCCTCCAACACTGCCCACTTCTGTTGGCGAAGGCGTTGTTGATTTTGAAGCAAAATGGTTTATCATGAACCATAAGTCTTCAAGCTGCTGATTTTTATTTAATTTCTTCAGACGTTTCGAAGCAATGGATGGATATGTGTGGTTTGAATGAAAGAGGGACACGTAGTTTTCATATCCTTTAACGAAGTGTGTCATCTTCTCTGTTGGCTGTTGTTTCGACACGTCACTCAGCATCTTCCAAATTTTGGCACTATGAAAAATTTCCTGGAAAAGCAACTAAAATCAATGCGTTTTTTCGGAAAGAACACCCTTATTAACATTTTGAATTCAGTTTTAAAAATCTCAGACAAGGGGCGAGCCGCCCCCCACGGCAGGCTAAATGTAAAAATTCAAAGCTCTAGTTACGCCACTGTGCATTACTTTCACTAAGCTCATACGTCAATTGTTGGTGACTGCACTTAATGATTTAAAAACCTAGGATTAAATAAGAAGCCAAAAGGAAAATCTCAAAGGTTGGAGCTAGCAGATTTCAGGCTAAGGGTGCGAAGAGTTTGAAATAGCTTTCCTGTTTCAAAAATTTGCTGATAATCGACTGTCATCTTTGTGGAGACTAATTGCTTGAACGTATGTATGTGCAAGTCCTGATCATCGCAGTCAGAAAGCAGCGCCAAGTCGCCTGATTCCTCGAAAAGTTGCATTTACTGGTGGGTTTTGTGCCTTTATGCTGTTTGCTGCAAAAATTGGTACTTTTATTTCAAAACTGCTATTTTGAGTAAAGTAGAAGAGGATTCAAATTCAGTTTCATAATATTCATGTTTTGTACTCATTTTGAAGTGTCACGAGTGGACAGTTATGCCACTATGCTTGCTTTCGCCGGAAGTCGCGCGGCTACTTTCGTAATGAATGCTGAAAATCGGATAATTAAAATTGCTCAGAAAATTTAAAATTTCATCATGCCTTCTTTTACGATCTGCGTGTAAAATAGCGCTTCAGAAATCGCATGTTAGAATTGCCACAAATTTCGTACATTTGGACCCAAACCTGCTCGTGAATTTTACTGCTGCAAAAATTTTTTCTGAATATACGAGAAAAGTTTAACAAAAGTTTTTTGATGCTTTTTTTCAAAACTGGACATTTTCGGATGAAGACTGCACGAAGGCGGTTAACATTTCTTCGCTTTCTCAGCTAATCCTACCACAATGACTCCTTCCATACGCTTGGCTAAATTTTAATCTGATCGATCGCTTGAATCTTGTTGAGCTGTTGCAGCAATGAAGGGATTTGTTACTCAAAAAATACCCACCTGTCGTTCTTCTGTCGAAGCTGGAGTTTCAATTTGAGAAAACACATCTCTGGCGAGGCTGACCGAGAAACGCTCCAAGGTCACCAAGGTGTTTGGCATGAGGTTGAAGAAACCTCCACTGCCGAGTGCCATCGGGTAAGTGGGCAACAATAAGATGTTTGTCATATTCACTGTGCCTCCGATCTAAAATATAATGATTTCGGTTATTTGGAAATACGGATAATTTCCAACATTTTGACCTTTTAACGGAAATGCAGCAGATTTGAAACAGCTGCTTAACACTTACTGCGCCTGGTAATTTTGGTTCCATGATTTTAGTAAGCTCTAAGCTGACAAGCAAACTGAATAAAAAGTTTTAATGCTTCAGTTTTTTATTGCTCCTGTTGTGGCACGGTACATACAGTATCATTACGTTCAAGCCAGTGCTTGGTGGTCATGTCACGCGTCTAGACAGATGCTGTGACAAACGATTCAGGTCTTCGAAAAATAGTAACTTCTGTTTGAAAGGGAAAGGATAAATACATACTGAGTTGAGCAAATTAGCAGCGAGAGCCAAGTGCAGCATCTCTTCATTAACAATTGACTTCAGCATTCGGGCCACTTCGTAGTTTCGACCATCCTCGGTCTTGAGGCTGAGCCAGGCAGTAAAATACGGAGGGATGGTTGTCAGTTCCAACATGATCACACGTTCCAAGATCCTTTTCAATTTTTCAATATCTGTATGGATACTTTTCCAGTCGCAGGTTGCTGCAAAGCAATAATAACAACAGTCTACATAGTACACACACATTTCTTATGCAAGATCGCTTTTGCCCCATTTTAAGCTCTTCTACTTCACAATGACGTGCAATACCCTCGAACATGTGTCGTCCACTAATGCGAAATGAGCAAATGACTGCAGACGCTAACACTGCACTCTGCTGAACACAATTCTGATGTCATGCTATGTTAGAATCAGATACCAGCGCGGGTTTCTTTTGTGCTTGTTGATTAATTGCGACCAATTGCAATGCAAAAATTACTAATTTATTCATAAATTGTCATACGCCATGAAGATGTTTAAAAAACTACTGCCTTGCAGAAAACCACAACGCATGGATACGGAGAAAAACATTTCACCAAAATTACATATCTTATCACCACTAATTATGCATTATATTAAATGCCGAAAAGTTGCCGAGTAACAAGACGTAGAAAAAAACCTCTTTCTCTTTTTCCTTCGAACTTCATTCCGCACTGCATCCAGTTCCAGATCAACCTCTGTTTGCTTAAAGATAGATCCCTTGAGGCTGGCATATATCTGTTAAAAATATTATAAGGCTATCTTTGAAGCCAAGATTTTACTAGTTAATATTAGTGTTGAATAGTGAAAAGCAAGAGACAAAACGGTAAATTTGGAGTGTGTATTACACTTAAAACAGCGATACTGCAGCTCAGCAATAGACATCACAATTCACCAAACGCCTGTGTAAGATTATGGTGCAGAAACCTAAATTGAGGTAACCGTTTCGCCAGACTTGCTTTAAGACATTCGGCCAGTTGGCAATCACTCTGCATGTAATGACCGCTCGGCCTCACTCTTTCGTTTTTCATGTGCGTGTTGCTCACTTTTGCGTCGGAACCATTTGAAATTGAAAAAGTGCATAGCGCATGTAGAAGGTTTACTGCATATTGATGAGCGTAGTCCGTTTTGCTGTCCCTCTGAATTCTTTACATTATTCAGCAGTATAGATTTCAAAGTACCAGAGGCTTTTTAGTAAAAGACATTTTATCTCGCTAGTTGAATTTTTTAGTTTTATACTTTAAAAATATCTTTGCAGAGCTCATGCAGTTTTGTTTGTATTTCATTTCCGTGTAAAAAAATTAATACTATTATCTTCAAGCCATATCAATGAGATATAGCAAGTATGCCTGCACTACAGCAGATCAATTCGGTGAGCATCATCTTTGCGTGGCAATAGAGAGACTTTTATCTGGTGTGAATACCTTGGATTGTCGAAATCCGTCTCAAACATTGCGATCTTGATTAGATTAGATTTTTGTTTCACTTCGTGGTAGGACGACATGTCAATAATTCCATTTCTCCACATTACTGGGTAAAGATTGTAGTATTGTTGAAATATGTCTGTCAACATAAATAATGAACAAAGTTATTGCATAATCTATGGCAAATATAGCTTGGTTGCATACAATGGCGCATCTAGCCTGGGAAAAAGGGGTCTGTCGCGGAAGGGCAGCTTTTGATATCATTTTTCAGCATAAAACTACACTTTGTCTTAAGACTAGAAAACGACCGATGAATTTTGCGATGTTGCCAAAGTATTATACTGTATCGCCAAAATTCCGCCGATATACAGTATATCGGCAATATTTGCTCATAAAAGCCGCTACGCTAGTTTTCTGCACAGAGTGTTCGGAAACCCAAGTTGCTACTGCGTCTATGATTAATTAACGCAAATTCTCTGTACTGCTCCTTACGACGCGCTGCCCTCCGACTGCATCGAGTAGTGTGCAATATTCAGACCACTCCGCAATCGTCCCAATAAATCGGTGTATGACGTAACATTCGCTCCCAGGTTTTGCGCGGTAAGCAGATGGCTGTTTATGAACAAGGCCGTGATTTTTGACTATCTTAGTGACCCAGGTTTGCGCAGAATTCCATGTTATACGCTTCTTCGTCGCACTGAAGTATTGTCTTTCAACTGTGGTTTGACTGTTGCAAAATATCGGTCATCGGCAATGAAACATAACAACATCGGTATCGGCCCAAAAAAGCCTTATCGATCGAGGTCTACCTAAAATCCAATCAATCAAACTTGATTAGTAGGGCTAGTAGTGGCGTAGCCAGCCCAAAATTTTGGAGGGGGCCAAAATGTTCGATTTTAGGCGAATAACACTATTTTGTTTGGAAAAATACCTCTCAAAGCACAAAATGACTATGTTTTCCAAAACTTTGGGGATCATGGCCCCTTTGGCCCCCCCTGGCTACGTCTATGAGAGCTAGTAGCCTAGCGCAACTAACTATTTAGAACAGATAGTGGTCTTGATCTCATTGTCGAAACACACGAGGAAAGATTTCCAAATTATCATTGCTGTTGGTTACACCGCATTTGTTACATCACAATCGATGTTTGTTCTTAGGAACATAGTGCTGAAAAAATACTTAGCTCATCGAACATTCAGAAAATGTCAGCCACACAGCAATGAGAGCTGTTTATACCTACATACAGTTTTTTTAAGGCGTTTTATGAGTTCAAAATGGACCCATGAAATTGTTGTGCGGACTCATAAAATTGGTACTTTCACATTAAATCTGGACAACCACGAAAAGTTTCAGCTGAGTTGAATTGTTGCTTCAATTAACGTCCAAAACCGATTCGCCTCACACCAAATAAGTGCAGTGCAGACAGTAACCTCGCCTATTCATCATATTTATCTCTGAAATCCTATGCAACATAACAATTAATAATTTGACAGCTCTTAGGAAATAAACAATTACATTAGGCAGTTTTCCTTTTATGTTAGGTAACCAGTATGGACCTGTAGGGATCCTATTTCTCTGATTCTAGGGACCCGATTTTTTCTAATTCTAGAGACCCGATGATAATTTTCTCCGATTCTGGGAACCCGAATCGGGTCCCTAATACATCTTAGAAAAACGCTGATGTTACGTAGTAATTAACGCTTTGAATGCCTTTGAGTCTGGCGCTTTTAGCAAGCCAAGTCTTTTCCACGGTGTCAAAGGTTTTCAGCAAGTCAAGCTTTTTCCAGCTTTTATACATTTACTTTCTTGTGTGGGTATTTTCAAAAGATAATGTTACACCAAAAACGTCAAGCCAGCCATCAAGGAATAAAGCAGCATTTTTGTAATAAGCCTAAACAAAAAATGTCTTGCTGTTAACCAGCCAGAAAATGCAAACGCCAGTAGCAGTGAATGCAAAGGTTCTTTCGATTCTGTTATGCAGGAAATACAGCATTCAATTGTTAGAATTTCAAAAGCATCGTCAGTTTCAGCTAACAGTCGGTCATAAGCATCTAACAATAAGACTTTTCAATCATGGGTTAAGCTGAAAGGTTTTGAATCCCCACGAATGAATGTGTTCACTCTGCATGCTGAATGATATGTTTGCTATCTATGCTCAATGCATCCAGCCGTTACCACTGGCCGAGGAAAGAATGGTAATATTTACACTTCCGAGCCTGCCAGAGCTCCACGCCCAAACCACCTGGATAATCATCTCAGCTTTGAACAGCTCTGAAAAGCTAATAGCCTGGAAAAAACTCAACGCATTTCACTACTCCAGGCTATTCATCAGGATCGCATTGCAGATAAGGTTAACACGGTAGCTGAGCGTGTACATCTGATTTATTGGGTTTTGAAAGAAGATGTAGCGAATCGAAAATTAGCTTCCTTGCAAACCTTGATGACCGCATTGGCCATAATGATCGGCTTCGCGACCTGCACCGTAACAGTTATGTGGCAGTAACCGAGTTTATTTTACTCATCTCGGAACATTTGAGTAATCGCATTGTTTCTGATGTCAAGCAGAGCCCATGTTGGGCCAGTGGTCTACAAGACAACCAATATTGCTGTGTTGTGCTGTCAATTCCACTTGTCACAGCCTGGCCGGAGCGAGGATTTTCAACTCTGTGCCGTGTTAAAACCAAGCAACGAAATCGGCTGCTCAATGTAACTCTGAATGCTTCGATAAATGTTTCAATGAACGGCCCAGAAAGTCTTCACTAAAGGGGCTTTACGTTTGTGCAGTGGGGCTTGACATTCTGAAAATTGACAAAAACTCCACTGATTTGTAGTTTTTAATATTGCAATTTGGGGGGCTGGGGGCTTTGTTTGGGGGGATAAGCGCACCAAACCCCATGGCAACGAGACTTGGTCCATAGCAGCTCAATGATGACGGCACGCTTGAGAACGCTCATGAAATTTGTGACTGAAATAGATAAAACAGAGAGTGACACAGAGAGCACTAAAGACCGTAGAATCTGCAGATGACGAGAAAGAAACCGATGCATTCACTGATGGACAAGAGTTGTTTAGTGAAGTTGAAATTAATAAATCTGTGTTGAAATTTTTGTAAATACAGTAGTACTAATTGTGCGCTGTGACTATCAATACTGTAATAAACAATACCTTTAGGAATTATTTTTAACGTTTTGCTAAAAATATGCGGCCTCATAAAATTTCTTGGTGTTCCCCCAAACCAAACCCTAAAAAAAACCTGCCAACATACACTTATAAAATCGAAGCTGACAATCAGCTGCACAACTGCGTCTGTGGAGCGCTGTCTGTCAAAGATGGCGGTGTTATAAATACGGAATGAGACAGTTCGGCGCCGCCGTTTCGGCAATGGAGGTTTCGGCAATGAAATGTGAAATGTGTTTTCCTTTGGAATGTCACCAAAGTGCAAAAGTTCGCACTGCCGTCATTTGGGAAGTGTGTAAGCGCAAGAGTCAGTCTAGCACTTGTCCCGGATCTTTCCAACTATGCTGTATTTATTGCGATTCATGATGCATACCATGGATTTGTAAGTGCCATTAATGCATATTCGCAAGGGCGTACGCAAGGGGGGGTTGGGGTTGGGGTTAACCCCCCCCTTGAGATCCATATTTTCCAAAAACTTTATTACTTGCGAAAAGGAGATTACTTGTTTGTGCATACTTTTTGCTTTTTAATTTGTCGACTTAATGCAAATACCACGGAATGAATTTGCATGCAAATTTCAAGAAACATTGTAAATGGCCCAAGAAGTCATAATTAGATTTCGGGGGAATATGCGTTATCGTCTGCGTCCAGAAACCACCTCACCACTTTTTGCAGACGCTTCGTCCACTACGCATGTTTAAGATTGTGCTCCGCGATTGCTCACTTTATCC
>JGI24158J21664_10013767_pt1 | contig 10656 bp, 9 predicted proteins | sample Ectturendosymbi3_FD_21664 | JGI IMG/M metagenome (IMG submission 21664)
GCTTACACGCGCGGTATTACAAACAGTTAACAATTTGCTCCATTGAATATCTGCAGCCACGGATCCGGAGTGCCTGAGTCGACTCCGGCAGGATCCTGCGTTTTTCTTTCAGTCCCGGCGCCGGAGCCGAAGTCAAAAATTTGTGAAAAACCGGACCCAGGTTCGGAGTCACTTTTCATTTTCAGCAACAGGAATCTGCTTGGTTTTCATATATGACATATCCTAAGTATAAACATTGCTGAATGTCGGTTGCATCGATGGTAGCCGGAGTCTGAACAGGAGTCGGATTCTCAAATTTGAACATTTTTCGGAGTCGGACCCGGATTGAAAATTTCGGAACAGGAGCGGAGTCGGAGTCTAAAAATGTGGCTACGGCCACTTCTGCCTTCCAGAAGGGCCCCGAATTTATAATAGCCTAGGGCCCCAAAAATGAAAATTCGCCTCTGCCAGCCAGATATCAACATCGATGTTTCATGTATGCCCTTATTGCGATTTAGTAGTACATAATGGTCTCTATGTCGTAATACAGCACGAATGCCTTCAAACTGCAGCTTTATTTTTCTTATTCACTGTTATATTTTATTTATATCCCTGATGATGGCTTACGAAGAAGCTGGGACGTTGAATGAAATATGTTTTCGATATATGTGGCTGTATTGTTCGCAATAAGAATCGAGCACCTCTGTGCATTGCTTACCAAAGTGATTTTTTAAATACAACAAAAGTTTTGTATGGATGGCGCAAATGGGCTACCACATCCATTTCCGATCACCTCGCAACGTGGGCGCAGTGAAAAGTGTAGCTGGCAACACACTTTTCAACTGATGTAAATGCAACTTTTGCCATTTGTGGCTGTAATTAGGCGAAAATCAAAAGTTGTTTCATTTCCTTTTGTCAGCCTAAGATTGAAAGTCTCAGCATGTTTCGTTTAAATGCAACTAATTTTTTGGTGAAACCTTGCACAGGCAGGTATAACTCTGACCCAGCTTTTCATTTGTTAGAGTCAGAGGTTTTAACGTTGGAATCTCATCCACGATTGATCGTGCTTCCCTCGAATGATTACAGTTTTGGTTTTCTGCATCTACTGCCGCTAACGTGTTGCAAGCAAAGACGTTTTAAAAGGCCCGTGCAGGCGCCAATGTCTACAGATTCCCTTGTGCTTCTTTTCACAAAGCTGAAAAATACGTGGCTTGCCGCTGTCAACATCCAGCCACTGCCTTGCCGCATTACCTGCCACGATGTCTGCGTTCTGCCACAGGCTTCTCTGCAAAAATCACTAGATTCACAAAAAATGACTAGATCTGCAAAATTCACTAGATTTAAAATTTTTGCGTCAAAGTTTACGGTTTTGCTTGAAATCATTTAGTTATTTACTTTAACGTTTTACCAAAAACCTTGTGATCATTTGCAAATTTGTTAAAGTAGATTATGCTGAAGCCAGCCAGGAAGATGTCACACCAACAATCATTAGGCTTTTTTTAAGAGCTGAAAACGACACCACTCACGGAGTACCGTATTTATTCGATTGTAAGCCGGGGTTTACAAAGTAATTTTTCATCATTTCATGCGGCTTACAAACAAGGGCGGCTTACATTAATTTTAACACCATTTTGTGCAGCTTATAACCAAGGGCGGCTAACATTCGAACAAACACGTTATTTCGGACCAATCAACCTAACATTTATTTGATATTTCTTCTGCAGCGTTCCTGCAACGAAGTGAAAATGCCGTCATGGCCAATATTGCAGCAATACACAGCGCGGATGAGAAAACGATTGGAAACTCAAATTAGAAACACTTGTTTGTTCTGTTGGTGCAAATCTTCAAACAAGCATTCACGTAATCAAATGTTTGCTGATTAAAAAGGGCTGAAAACTTAGAAAAAACAACCGATTTTCTTCAAATACCATACTATGAAAAAATCACTAGATTGTTTTGAAAAATCACCATACCAGTAGGCCAGCCTAGAAATAACTCGGCGTGGCACCAGTGTTCAAAAGCATAACATGTGATAAAACGCCTACTATCGTAACTTGAAGCGAGCCTTTGGAGATTTGCTGCCATGTTATTGTTACGCAATAAAGACCGAAACCAGAAGAATTCGCTCCCAAGTTTCGCTACGCAGAGTGGACATGACACGAGTGAACTGCAAGCTCACTAATGCATGACATTATAACAGTGAACCTGGGGCTCTTGTGCATTGTGCAGTTCGAGTGTCATATACCGGCAAATAAACTGGCATTGCAAAAATCAAATCAACTGATCGGAATTGAGCTACTAGCTGCATGTTTTCTGAAAAATCATGGTTCTTAGCTTTAATTTCCAGGGGGAGAATGTCCATTTTGTCCCCCCTGCGGATTTCGTCACCAATGCCCGATTTGATGGCGTAAAGTAGCTAAAAACTTAGGCCTGGCAGTCGTATGTTACCTCGGCTTTTAATCCCGCTACTAAGGGAATTTTCTTTACACCAGCTCAAGTTGATAATGGGTTCCTTTCTCGGAAAAAGCAAATGATTCACACTTTTATGCACAACAAACGTTAACTTAGCTACGCCAGTTAACGATGTCCTTCATACATTTTTAATAACCAAAGCGCTTTTATTCGATAATTTCACTTGCACTTCACATGACGAATGAAATGTTGCACAAAAATATAGAACGAACACGATGTACTTGCAGTGTGATATCACGCACACCCAATACCCGAAGAGAACTTTCGTGCAATGGAATTTTCTACTTCTATACCAGAATTCCTTAAAAATAGCTAGCCGCAACTGTTGCGCCTCTCTTTTAAATGTCTCGGACTTTCTTCGCGGGATCCTTGCCATCAGTATTGAGGCGACTTTCAAGTTGCAGATGACTTGCAAAGTTCAATAAGTAACTCTTGCCAATGCGGAAATTATTTATAGAAATTTGGTTGTGAACATACGGGTCTGCGTTACCACATGCCACGGGAGCATTCCCTACGAAAACGTTGGTCAAGTTCAATTAAGAACCATTGAAGGCAATGTAAAAGCATCCCCAACTGTGGGTGAGCATGACTTCAAAACGTGGTTTCGGTCTGTGCAAAACGACAAACAACCTCCATTCAGTCTGATCTGAACTTTGATTGAGTTTTGACCTTGCGGACTCATGTGCTTTGAGCTCACCGCTAGTTGTAGGACGCATGTTAAATCCATCCCCGGCAGTCACAGCAATCGAAATCACTGTGCCCCCAAGGGTAGGTGGCTCCCTGCAGGGCTTCTGAATTTTGATTTCAAAGATCAGGCCTTTTATACTTTCGGTGAGAAGCAATGCACCTGCGTTGCCTCAGACATTTCGTCACTTTAGTCACTTTATAGTTACTATTTCTAGTTTCTTGAATTCACGGTGCACTTAAGTTTTCTCCTGCTTACATAAAAACACAGTAACTGCACCACTCACATCCATATACCTTTCCAAAACTTTCCAAAATTGATGCAACACTTGCACATATAATTTTTATGTCAAACAGTTAATGCGATTTTGGTTTATTGCGCTCGCCGCTAAATATATGATTTTGATGGCGTATTCGTCTGGTGTCTCTTTGAGTTTTCTTTACGCCGTTTCCAACCGCTCTGTATACAATTATTCCTGAATTTCACTCATATTTCATGTTTATAAAAGTCATTTGTTTCTTGTTGCTGTCCATGCAATTTTTGCGTTATTTAGTTTACTCGTTGATTCATTGTTGACGCCCGTACTTTCTCCATCGGCGTTTGCTTATTCTTGGTTAAGATTCGACTCGTGTCAAATCAAGTTTTCTCACATGAGTAAGTGCAAATTAATAGGGTTGACTTAATGTTGGTGTGTCTTTTGGATTTTTCTCTTGTTCGGTGATGTTTATACACCACGCACTGTTCCCTTAGTTTGTTCATTGGTGGTCGCGTTATTGCGTCACCTTTTTGCATTGCGTCATCGTTTTCTTGGTTCAGCCAACTGCTAATAAGGTCATCGGTTTCTGCAAGTTCTCCAGTCACTGTTGATTCATTGCAGTTACCCAGACAAGCTGCATTGGCCCTTACTACACCTTGCCATATCTTTGTTCGCGTTAAGTTGAAGTAATGTTCATCTGGACTCCATACGTGTAGCTGCTGAATGTCATTTATTGGCACTTCGTGTACGCATCTAATTATGGCATCCCTGCCGTTGTACCGTACACCGATAAAATAGGCAGTGATCTTTAATCTCGTTGTTCATTCGCATTTTTTGTACAGTCCCTTTTCCACGTTTGCGCCACTGCCCGTCTGAAGAGCATTTTGGCAGTGTTTTCGCTGGTTTGCTGTTTCATAGGTTTGTCCCATGACTCCAATGGTTCTATTCAGTGGCGATTCTAGAATGAAAAAACTTGGGGGGCCACTGCGGGGCCAAGGAAAAGAGTAGGGGGGCCAACATAAATGTCTCTCCTGCATGGTGATTTTCCGTTGTAATGAAGATTGATTTGCTATGATTAACCCTAAGAATTAAAAACGTGGAGGGCCACTGCGTGTCAAGGAAAAAGTAAGGGGGCGAGCATAAATGTCTATCCTGCATGGTGATCTTTTGTTATTTTGAAGATTGAGTTGCTATGATTAACCCTATCAAACCCAACACAGGATTGTGAATATCGTTAAGTATGAACTAGCGTTATTATTCACCAGAGACACCTAACCGCCACTGTAGATGCAATCGCACACGCGTACTGCTTTGTCGAATATTCTGTGCTAACCATACAACTTCCGCAGCACTACACATGTAAAACGAAACACCCTTTCCCGTACACAATTGTGCCAATCCAACATGAACGAAAACAGCTCTACGGAAGTGAATATAATTCACATGAAAGCGAAATTGTTCCAACCACGAATTCCATCTTGACACAGAGACAGGTAGGCTGTTGATAGCCAACTGGTTTCATCAAAATATTCTTACTACAAAGCACATAAAAATAAACCATCTGCCAACGGATTGGTGACTACTGATTAATCCGTTTTTGTGGTAGCCGTAGGATATTTTGTGTTTGTGGTGTAACCATAACTCTGTTCTCCAACTACGTACTGTTACGAGTGTGATGCCCATCTGCAGCGTTGATAGGATGAGGACTATTCAATGCAGTATGCAGTTAACAGCAGCGAAGTTTTGGCATCAATTACACCTAAGGCAGCATAGCAGCGCCGCGAATAGGTGTGAATCGGCGTTTAGGGCGTGTACCTGACAGCAAGATGTAAGAGTAGGCGTAAAACGTAGTTTGCAGAATATTCCCAACAAAGTCGTTCATTTTAATATTCACACGGAATTTCCTCTGACTGATCCTCAAAAGCTGACTTTTCAACCCTGCTTTGATTTATGACTGGCTTGTCATAAGCGAAACACGCGCTAACTCTGAACCTAAAAAGATTCAGACAAATAGACCATGATCAATATAATTCCCACACAGATCCCTGCACAGTCTGCGTTAGAATTTTATATCATTATCACTTCAATGTAACTTAATCCTTCCATTATCACGTCGACTGTCAAATTCTACCTTTCTCTTGAAAGTAGATCAATCAGGGCCGGATTTTGCTGATGTGAGGCCCTAGGCTAATCCACTTGTGAGGCTCCCTCTCCCATTTTTACGAGAAAAAAAATGAAAAAGCGTTAATCAATTTGCGAAAGCCGAAAATGACGACATTGACGCTCTAAAGTACGGTCAATAAAAAATCGGAAATCGTTACTAGAGTGCCCCACGATCACTGCGATTGTTGCTACCTACGACGCAAAAAGTTCAATGACACGGAACTGTGGAAATTGTGCTTGGTCGGCGGGAACAGGACTATTAATTTCCAGAGAGGCGAACCAACGAAAACGCCACAGTTGAAATATTTGAAAAAACACATGGCCTACATTTTTGTAAGTTTCACATTTGTCCTTTCTTATCTGTACTCATAAAAACCAACCACAGTGCACCTATGTATGGTGGCATAAAGACGTTAAAGCACAGCGTTGGGACCACGTTGCGACTCGCTCACCACGGCTGTACAAATTTCACACACACGAGCAAAACACATGCGAAATGCACCCAATTGGTTGAACTGCTAGGTTCACGATTTGCGTGTTTGTTACTTTTTCAGACTGCAATGAATCGAACGCAACGAAACCATCGCGCGGAATGATGTGAGTTTCAAATCAGAACCGTCGCCAGAAGGTCTTCAATAGGGGGTATTACATTTGCGCAGGTGGACTTGACATTCTGAAAAATTGATCAAATCTCCACTGATTTGTAGTGTTTTATATTTCAATTTGAGAGCTGAGAACCACTAATCTGAGGCACATAAGAACCACTAATCTGATGCATAAGACCCAAACGCGCTTTTGTAATTTTCTTTCTGTTTCCCTATTTTTTGTCTCTTTGGGGAAGAGTTCTGTGGTTGCTATTTGGCAAAGTGGCTTTTGCTTGCTATTCAAGACCACCAATATCTCTGATTTTCTTAGCATGGCAGCAGTGCAAATCCGCGCAACCACTTAATAGCAATCTGATTTCTGAATGACTTTCTAAAAAAAATTAAACTGGAAAGAGTCACATCTAAAAATACCCATCTAGCTTTACCTAACAGAAACACTGACAAAACTACTTTATTTGTTCAGAAGAAGCAACCATGTTTAGTTTAGGATACTGCTGTCAGTCTTAAACATATAGCTCTTATCTGCAAGAGCCAGGGGGAAGCTTAGCTGAAGGGAGCCCATTGGCCAGCCCAACACTGAAAAAGTTGAGAAATAATAGTGAATCCGGATGTGGATGGCTATACCCAAATCCGAAATCACCCGAAAACACTCCGAAAAACGCAAAAAAAAAACTTACTGAAAACCAAAAGAATGATAAATACCAAAATACAAGCTAGGTGAGGGCCCGGTTTTTACACTAAGCTTGCCAGTGGGGCGGTTAGCACCCCTGCTCCCCGTCAGTTACGCCACTTATCAGGTGCATTTCAAACACAAACAGTCACAAGTTATTTCGCCTGATTCACTCGTAACAATCGGTACAATTCAGCAAGCGCAGGACGCAGCCAGCGTGCTTTGCTTATATCGATACAATCGTCGGCATGCGGCTTGACCCACCGTCATATTGAGATTCATGGAAATTTGTTGGAAGATTCTAGCGTTATCACTACGAAATCTGAATGAATGAATAAAACTAAATTTCATGAATAATCCTGACATAATTTTTCATGAATATTTATTGAAATGATCATATACCGGCAATGTACTCTATGCGTAGCCTACCACAGTTTGTTGGAGGCCCCCTTGGATCTTGAGGTCCTAGATAGGCTTAAGTCTATATAGCTTATTGGTAAACCTGGCCCTGAGATCAATGTTACCCAATCTTTCACTGGTCATGGATTTTCTGGGAAATGTTTTCACTAATTTCATTTTGAAAAACTTCTCTCGCATGAAACCTGGTGACGGGAAGAGTTACAGCTACCAGCAACAATGAAACGCAGCTTGTAACTAGCTATAAATGAAAAAAACTTGTTAAGCAAATTCTTTGCCAAAGTTATTTCATGTTTTAAATCATTTTCACTAAATAAATATGATTTGCGGATTCTGTCAAGTATTTTTCTGATAGAAATATTTGACCTCTGGGGAAAAGAGCTGAAATCCGCGAAAGAATTGCTTCTGAATGCTTCATTACAGAAAATCCGTACAAAATTATATGAGGGTGCAGGACATGTGGGTATAGTTAAAACTAGGCCCGTCGCCAGGATTTAGCAGCATGGGGGGCCAAAAACCAAAAAGAGGGGCCAAAAACCAGAAAGGGGGTCAAATTTTTAAAATACAGTTTTGGATGTATGCAGCAACCCAGGGCCAAACGTGAAACGGGGGGCACCGATTTCAAATGGGGGGCCGGGGACCACTGGCTCCCGCTGGCGACGGCCTTGGTTAAAACTGTAGTCACGAACCACTTATGTAAGATGTTTCCAAGTCGTATACACAAGGCAGAATAACTCAATACAGCAGCCAGAACAAACTCTGATAAATTAACTGAAAACAATTCCTAATGCTTTCACAAACCTTTTGCTACTGGAACAAGCAACAATCTGCTGACAGTAATATAATCCAGTTCCACCTCACACTGAAATGCACGAAAGATTAATCTTCCCACTTCTGCGACTGTTTCTTAGTTTCGAAGTGATTTTTTCAACCAGGGCTCCCACAGGATTTTTTGCAAAAATCACCATTAGATTCACAAAAAAATTCACTAGATCTGGAAAAACATCACTAGATTTAAAATTTATGGGTTGATGATAACACCTTTGCTTGAAATCATTTTTTGTGTACTTATTTCTATATTTCTATTGCAATGACCCTGCAAAGAAAGGCAGATAAGGTCATGGGCAACATTGCAGAAATTAACACTACAGAAGTAAAAACAATAAGAAACTGAGATTAGAAAAACTTGTTTTGTTCTCTTGGTGCAAATTTTCAAACAACAACTCACGTAATCAATTGTTTTTCTGAAAAACCGAGTTGAAAAGTTAGAAAAAGACATCTTATCTTCTTCAAACACATACCTTGCAAAAAATCACTAGACTAGAGCGAAAAATCACGAGATCACTAGGTCAACCTAAAAATAACCAGATCTCGTGAAAAATAAATCATTAGGTGTGGCACCAGTGTTTTCAACACCTCGACCGCGGTATGACTATATTTCACCCAGGATCCGAGCATCCACTGGTGTGTGTCGTCACAATCAACTTTATTTACCCGACCGTCAAAAACAATAATACAGCGTATCATGCATTTGGGAAATACAGTATTGAATGCAGACTAGAGGTTTTCTAAATTATCGTTCAAAGTATTGCTGGCCGAAAGTTATCTACTGCAACCTATGTGTCAACCAAACGAACTTGTATGAAAAATTAAGAAAAAACTGGGGGGGCCAAGCAGGGGGCCCAGCAAAAATCTGGGGGGGCATGCCCCACCCAGGCCCCCCCCTTAGAATTGCCACTGGTTCTATTCCCAATCTTTTTAGACCTGGCTTTGCATTATTTCCGTTTTCCTCCAGCACTCTAGGCGTTTCTGTAACCTCCATTATCTGTAACACATAATATTTCATCATCATAAATTTATAATAGACTTTTAACTTAATTTCCACTTGGTTATCCGCAATGATTGTATGTCAGTTTCTGTTATTATTTAAATCTTAGCGTTTTTTGTACTTATCGCTGCTTCACTTGTAATCATTGCGTGAAGTTCACACACTTTTGTAACGTTTTCTAACCATTCTATGACGCGTCTAATTATAGCTATACTTTCGTGCGGCATTTCAAAATACTTTACTTCATTTAAAATGTTTTCTTTACGCGCAAATACGCTCTACAAAACTCTCGTAATTCAGTAATCCTAAACATCCTATTCTATCTTCTGCACCTACACAAAGCGATAAATTACATTTATAAGCTTCAATAAAGACGATATATTGCTGATACTACAGTATTGCTAATTAATCAACAGTAATTTTACAAACGCAAAAATGCACACACAGATTTCCTTTCACATAGTTTTATGAATCATTCAAGATCAGACGGGCTGCAGCCAAGAGTGCTGTCACCTGAATCACCGTCAAAACTCGTGGTTTTGTAGTTCTCTTCAGATTCGCTCTCTTCGTCATTTTTGTTCGTGTACATGTTGAGAGACGAAGTTCCTGCAACACGGACGCCCATGGTTTGAATGTCTTGCGAGCAGTAAACCCAACTTTACACAATATCATCAAATTGTAAGTTGTCACTAGACCACAGGCGCGAAATTGCAGAGGTTTAACATATGTTTTGCCTTACAGCAAAGAAAGATATAGGTAATTCATGAGCCGACTGTTTTTCTTGTTGTGCCGATCCACATGAGGCAACTGGCAAGTTAAACATAACAAGTAAATTCAGCCCAGAAAGCATTTTGGCGATTTATCAACAACACAAGGGCAGCGATTTGAAGCAACTGTAGCTTCATCTGATGGCCGCGTGTGTGTACGGAAACAACTTTGATGTGCTGAAATCCTGTGTTTCAATGAAGAACTGAAAGAAGCTATTCGAACAAAGAAAGTAGCCTACACAGCATGGTTTCAGAACGAAGCCGAAACTTCCTTGCATTCGCCGTATGCTGAGGCACAAAAAGTCTGCACCCCTCACAGCAAAACATCCAGATGCAATCTTGGACGTGGAATTTTTGGAGAATTTTTGACATAAATTAAATTCCTATTCAGGCCCGTAACCACAGGAGGAGCAGTGCCCAATTCAGGAGCAGTGTCACGCCCAATTTTTCGTGTCCACCCAAATTTTGTTGTGCCCAGAAAAAATTGCTTGAAACATATAATAAAAAAAAAATTTAGTTTGCCTAAAAATGTATTTTTCTACCCCAAAAGTTAAAGGCTACGGACCTGTTCTAATTACTGGTAAGTTAACAAATTGTTCTGACAAAACATTCGGCGTCTCCGCGCAAAAAATCTAATATTGCTAAATCTATCAACGACTGAAGTCGTTCCTTATTGACAGGGGCATACCGAGGTTAGACAGCGCCTGGGGAAAGAAGCAAGCTTGGCGCCCCCATGTTCGAACCTGAGGTCTATTGAAAGCAAATATACTGTATTGAAGAACGTACTTGCGAAATTTTTGGGACTTTTGGGCAT
>JGI24158J21664_10013769_pt1 | contig 10655 bp, 8 predicted proteins | sample Ectturendosymbi3_FD_21664 | JGI IMG/M metagenome (IMG submission 21664)
GAATGCAAACCTGGTACTGAATGCAAACCTGGTACTGAATGCAAACCTGGTACTGAATGCAAACCTGGTACTGAATGCAAACCTGGTACTGAATGCAAACCAGGCATTGAATGAAACCAGGTACTGAATGCAGAGTCCAAGATAATAATGAACGCGAAATCGCTGCACGGCCTTTCAATGATCAAACAAAACAACACCTCTCGATCCATCCACGATTCCTTTGATAAATATGAAGAATGACTTCGTTCCGTGCTGTAAGAGCAGTTCCAAGCCGTGGTACAAGCTGATTGATATGGCGAAGTCGCCTTCGACGATGCCGATCGCTTGTCTCTGGGAGAAAGAACATGGACGTCGTTCAACTTGTAAGGCAGGGGTTAGGGAACCTGCGGCCCGCGTGGAAATTGAATGTGGCCCACATCACATTTTTCGTTACTCAAGAAAGAACACAACGTCGCGTCAAAACAAAACTCCGTTATAAACAGATCTTCAAAGCAGTAAGTCAAAAGAAGCATCTCCCGCTACTTCTCATAGTTTTCTGTCGTTATTTTTCTTAGAAAGACAAGGGTAAAATTTTGGATAAAATTAATATTTTTGCGGCCGGCCGACGATATTCCACAACACGCACGGCCCGTGATAGTAAATAGATTCCCTATCCCTGTTGTAAGGTGTTACGCGCGTCTCTATCAACAAGCGAAAGAAGAGTATTGCTGCAGATCCGCTTATCCAAGCGAGCCTCGGCACAAAAGCCGGGTCGCGAGCATATACTTCAGCTCAGAGCAAATCTTAACTTCGCTAAAGATTGGTGATGCACACATGTTTCGAACCAGCCAGCTTACGTGCTGCGAAATAATGCTATCTGCAAACGGTTTGAGTGAATATTCATCATGCAGTCGAGTGACAGTGACACTTGATGTGGTGTTTGTATCACTCATGGCCTACTTCAGAATAAAAATAACCGAAAAAAACGAATGCCTCTTTAAGGTTTTGCTGATAACCTGCCGTCACTCTGTATATAATGCAGTCAGAGTTTGTTGCTATGACGACATACCGGTCATGGTTGATTTAGCTTTTTAAGCAAAGAGCGACATCAGCAAAGGGTCTTATTGAAAATTTTACAAATAAGCATGATCTTCTTTATAACTCACACTATCGAGCAATAGCGAATTACAAAAATACTGCGGGAACTGTTTCATATCACCAAGTATAACACGCTAGTCATAAAGTAACAGGGGAGTATATGTAAAAACTTTGCATCATCTGTTGTGACAGTGAAACTCTTTTGCAACTGTTATAAGTTAATTTGCAAGACTCAGAAGTGCTGCTGAACGATATTATGAGAACTTCTATCTTAGTTTGGGGACCCGCCAAACCAAAAACGCGGATAAAACAAACAGAGCAACATCTCGTCGAGCGTGCGACTTGACAGCAATCGCACGGACAGCGATTGAAAAATACTTTGCAAAAGTCGACTCACAGGCAGACCACAAGGGGGGTCTTTTCTAAACTGATCTCTCGACATGAGTAAGGGGTACTTCGACAGGCGAGACACGTCACCCATGTACAGGGCTTTGTTGCTGACCAGGTTATCGATGAATAATTGAATGACCTGTGCATAAGATACGTTCGATTAACACGACATCTCTTGCAACAGTTAAGTGCATTAACTTATGCGCACTCATCGCCCAATGCTAAATAAATAGACGTACGCTGATTTAATAATGTTTCGGAAAACAAAACCGAACGATTTGGTAAAATGACTGGCGAAACTAGAACACATGCGAGTGAACATTCTATTCACAAACGGAGCACTTACAGAACGATTAGATAATCAACAACCGCTGTAACTGAGAATCTGATATAAAAAAAAGCTATAACATGTTCATCCGGCCTCAATCTGATCAGTTCGCAAAAGTACGCAACGCATTCAAAATCAAACATACGCTCAAGTATTTTTCTTTCATCTGAAGAATTCTTCCGTCAAGTTTCACTACGACTTTTTCCACTTTCCTCGCGTGTGTGTATTGTTTAATGTCAATCGATTCTTCTGACCTCACTTCAATACGGGATATGAGTAAGTTCTTTATGACCTAGTAGGTTGGATTGTATGAACGAAACATCACCAGTATAACTGCGCACGCAAAAGCGAAGCTCGTTTATCTTTCTCACATGAACCAATGCATGATTGACTTGACAAAAATAAACTTTTCATCACTTGCAGTGCTTACACACATCAATTCAGTCAAAAAACGCCACTTAATTGAACTTAGATAGAAACGAGAAAAAGTATAATGGTAAATATGTCAAATGCGAGTAATCCACAACATTTTATCAGCAAAACCGCTAAAACATTGAAATGGAAACACTTTTAAAGATAACATAGTGAAACGCTTTCAAACACGTGCAGGAAACATTTTGCAGGTTACGCAAAAAAAACGTGCAGCTCAGGTTAGAAGAGATTTAAACTATCGTCCTCGAGTGTTTACGAAATAAAGTGACAGTGAGTTGGGGATGGATTTCAGAGATCTTGACGTAACGAGTGTTGCGAAAAAAATGCAGCCTTATGCAAGATGACCGCAGCCTTTCGTAATAGATAAAAGCCATACTAAAAAGTAGACCAACACTTTTAACTCTTTTGCTTACGGTGAAGTGATAACTAAGTTTTGCAGCACCTTTATCCGGAAATTTACACAACCCATCATCTGATGCATGTTTGTAACAAGTAATGGCCTTGTTAACATTTTTTATTCGGCTTTTCAAGGAATTCAGCATTCCAACTTATGGTCTCGATTTCAACATTTGGTCAGCTCGCATTTTATAAGTACCACACCCCGTATGGACACAAACCAAACAAGGTGTTCCTGTAGTGGCATTACAGGTTAAGTCGTATTTCATGACGTATTCCAAAGCTCATCTTTCCCACATTATTACAATACTACAACAGCTACCCCTCCCCACATTTTTTACGGTGTCATCAAAAAATTCCTCCGCACATGAACTTCGAAATGAAAGCCAAAAACAAAGAAACGCAAACACAACACAAACAGCTGTTTTCCTACTTGTTGAACAGACTTGAGGTCGCTTCCAGGCGTAGCTGTCAAAGCCAGGATTCGAAAATTGCGATTGTAAGCAACTAACTGTTGAACAACCTGCAAGAAATGTTTGTTATCTCAAAGTGATGCAGCTGATTGAAACTAGAGAAAGTAGAACATTTCAAGAAAACCTTATACTTTTGGTCAGTTTCATGGAATCATCAGCCTGTGGAAAAGTCAGACCAAAACAGAACAATCAAAGCGAATGCGATGAGAAAGAAGTGAATAACTCTCCGATAGTCTCCGGCGGCAGAAATACATCAACTTTTTTGAACTTACGACAGTTTTTTGCAACTGCCAACTTCACGCCAGAAAAAAAACATTGCTTAAAGTTATTTAGATTGAACTCTTCTTCTACAGGCAACTTTTTTTAAACATGAACATTTTTTGAAAAACATCCCTGATGAAAGCAAAAAAAAGCTTCCATTGCTACTATTCACGTTTTACGATACTTTCGAGGGTTAAATAAGTTTGCTGAACTTATAGACACATCAGAAATGATCAAATAAAACTGAGAATATTTGCAGAACAGTATCTGTCGAAAAGAATCTTTTCACAGCAATGAATCAGACATAATATGTCCACAGAGAATACAGTATATATATTTCGCCTATTTAGCCGGCGTCTTCCTCAGCTCATATTAAAATAATAATAGATACGGTATAAGGTGTTCGAAAATTGTTATTATAGATCTAAAAAGTTGAGTTTATATGGCGATAATTGGAAATTTCCAACACGGAAACGAAACCATACCAATTGCAGAGACGCCAGAGCACCGAAAAAAAACGAACGGTTATCGAGTCTTTGCGCCCTGACTGTAACAACTTAATCGGTTATTTTCTGAAATGATCCAAAATTGTAAAAATTGCACACGTACAAATCACTCCAAATGTTGATTTTCATGCGTTCAGCTTTTCAGAAATTGAAAAGACATTCAATTCAGTACGAATGGCGTCTTGGGTTTCAGAATATGCCTGAACACAATCGAACAAGACGGTACAGCTTGTATTAGTAAGAGGAATTGCACAAAATGTACCAGGAATATTCCCTCTAAGGTGTGCAATTGCACAGTGCCACCAGACCACTTCTGCTGTGAAATCTCATTCACGCGGACTTGCAACATTCCAAATTTAATATCGAATATACATCTATCGCTTTTACCGCTTGAAACGCTTCACTAGTTGCGCGTCCACATGGTCGCGCAACTGCATGCTCACTAAAACTAACATTTGCTCAGTGTAAAATTTTCTTAGAGGGAAACTGAGTACCAACTGCATTACCGATTTGCACGTAGCATACAAAGTTCCAAGAGCAATAGGGTTGATCGCGTAGGACCGAAGGATCTGGACCATTGGATCAACACCATTATCGACGGAGATAGTCGAGCAAGTTCGGAAAAGATTTGTGGAAAGCCCAAGCAAGGAACTGCATGTGTACTTCGCAACGGTGGGCATATTGAAAATTCGTGACATCATTTATAATATCCACATACGACTGGATCGCTCAATCAAATTTTTATTTCATGCTCCACCAAATAGGAGATCTGTTTGATTTTATATGCCTAGAGTTTGTAGTCACTGAGATATAAACCTCTGAATTAATACCAATTTTTTGGAACAACTTGTATATTTAGCAAGAAAAAACATGTCACAAATTAAGGGAGTAACCTTCCCCAAACGAATGATGCAATAAAACTATTCAAGCCACAGACAAAATATGGCATTTTAGCGCCTATTTAAAGAACGAGTCAAAGTAAAGCTGTAGAATTTCAATGATGTAACTTTTATGTTTTCCGGTATTCATTCACAAGTTAGAAGATATCTTGACTTGAAGCTTTAAATGTGGCAGTCTATACTAAATGTCCTTGAGCAAGGAGTCTATCGCAACAGATGAAATTATCTCTCACTTTCAGGCTGAATACAAAGCACAGAGCCGATAAGTAATTACAGACGCCTGAAAGTCCATGTCACAATGTTCAAGAGTCACCGTCCACAACCTGAATTAGGAACAATACTAAAGATCAAGTTAAAGAATTTTTACTTTCTTTTGTTAGAAAATTAGTGAAAGGCTGTATCACCAAACATGCTGCAAACGACAACTGCTAAAAACATCTACAAACAAGAGGATAAATTGCACACAATGGCATGTCCGCAGGCACTAACACAAGTGCACTCTAGAGATCACACAAGCACACTTCGTCGTTTGAGTGAGTTGTTACAATCGACTGCTTGGCCGCACTAGATCTCGGGGTACGTGCTGGGCAGACAGTCTCATCATCCAGAACTGTCAGGCTGTGCAGTCCACGGAGAGGACGATGGATTGGACATTGGAAGACAACATGGTCGGCGTTTTGCTCTTCTGCGCCACACTCACAAGCCGCAGAGGAGGCCATATCACATTTGTGTAAGCAAGAGCGAAAACGTCCGACACCGGTGCGGAGGCGGTTAAGCAGGACCCACGCTGTTCTTGGCAGGGCCATTCCAGGAGGATAGGTGACGATGTCGGGAATGAAAGTATAGAGTTTCATAGCGTAGTCCAACTACTCCGCATTCCATCGGTGATCCATCCAGAGCGCCGCACTTCTGCTGTTGTGTTCAGATGAACTGATGTGTTGTTGTGCGGCGGGTATAAATGTGTGTCTCGATTTGAGACACCGTGCATTCCCACCCGGTGGCAGGTGAGCGCCGAGTGGAACAGATATCCAGGCACAATGGCACGGCGTGCTAGAGACAGTGTGGGTCCTTTGCGACGAAGCTCAGCAGGTTGGATGCCTGCGAGGATAGGAAGTTTGTCCGCTGGTGCAGGACACAGATATCCAGTCACAATTCGCATGGCGTCGTTGATGGCAGGTCAATGAGGCGGGTGTGAGCACTGCGACACCAAACAGGAGCGCAGTATTCTGCTCTTGAATGGATCAGGGCTAAGGTGGCAGTTTGCAACGTTGTTGCTCCAGCAGCCGCCTCAAGAGTGCGGCTCGTGATGTCAAATTTTTGCAAGCACACTAATGCCTGCATACGAAATACGAGCACATGCACAATGTGAAACGATACCTGGCAGTACGCGTGATTTCCAAGAGCTTTGTGAGCTTCATCTATGACAATGCACTTGACGTCGACAGCCGGACAAACACCCCGAGTCAAGTCATTGTTGATAACTTGCGGGGTAAGAAAAAAAACTCGCTTGGCTGACCAAAGTTCTTCCCGGCGGTTTGAAGGCATTGAAGAACCTTACGATTACAAAGACGATCAAGAAAATAACGCAAATTAGCAAGAAAGACAGATAAGAAGAATGCACTAAGCTTAACAATGTCACAGAATTTCATATTATTTAACATTTCACAGCAGTTTACCACAGATTTTTGCCTGCACATGCTATAAAAGTGTATGAGCTCCGATCCTTATTAATTAAATGCACCAACGGTTTTATGAGTAAAAATTAAGTAGCCCAGAATTACTGGCCTTTTTCAGTGTTAAAACCACAGTGTAAGTATATTTTAATTCTGGAAAGAGTTAGTGATAGCTGGTTATTTTTTTGCTGCAAAAATTATCAGTAAGGTAATGTCTACATTAAAAACCTGGAGCAACTGAGAATATGCTTTGTTGATATCTAGAACTCTTGTAATGTGATTAGTCTGCATAGCAAAAATGTATGCCAGCTTGGGCTGCATGGAATGATACACAGTTGTGAAATACTCAGATTTTAAATAAACACCAGGAAACTTTTTGATTTCATTTCGTTTCATTTCAACAATTCGTCTTTATATAAAGAAATATCCTAGTAATACCACATGGAGGAGAGAATCGTTTCACAATATCCAAGTAATACCACATGGAGAGAATCGTTTCACAAATGGTCTGCTTTCAAATAGGCTAATTAATTTTGGGTATTGCGAACTGCTACTCTTAGTAGTAGTTAACGCACTGCTTGGTGTGCCTTGCTGAATGTGTTTAGACCAAAACTAGGATTCTTTAAGATGCTCAGAATCACTCATCTCCTAAAGTTATATGACTATAAATGTAACCATCTGATGAGACTGCTAACCTTAACTTGTTCTATCAAACTGCAGTTGCCTAATTAGCATTTAGATGTCTTTTCAAAGCATAAAAACATAAAAAGGATTAGCAATTTACAGTAAAACCACATGGAAGTTTTCTAATTTTTCTAATTTAGAGCAAACCTTTTGTGAAATACAGCTTCCATATGTCTGATGAGCATCACACTAAAAATCAACAATGGAAAAAATTTGAAAGGAGATGATAATCGTTGTCATATGCCATGCTCCAAATTAACAAAATCAAAAATACAAATGTCTAAAACTTGAAGTCACACAAAACTTTACAACCAAAGATAATGACTCTCACTTTGAATTCTGCAAGCAAAATAATTAATTATATACTTGAGAGATCCTACCTGTAATTTGAGCTTGATCATCCATCGGAATACCCATAATATTGTAGCAAGCCTCTATTTGCTGCGAAACCAGGGGCTTAGTTGGTGCCATGAAAACAATTTTGCCTTGTGGATACCATCGATAAAAATTGTACATGACCACAGATGCAATGAATGTTTTACCTAAACCAGTTGGCAAAGCAACAAGGGTGTTTGTAAATAATGCTGTTTTTACAATGGAAAGCTGGTATTCACGCACAGGGTAGTTAGTTGGATAAATCCACATTCTTCCAGCAAATTTTTCAAATCCAGGAAGATCTTCAACTGAAACGTACAATGCAAAAACTTACCACTAGATAGAATGTTATCAGTTTTTGATGAAAAAATTTCAACTACAGATCTGTATATGCATATCATGACACAGTGTGATACATTTACTTTCACTAGTCTTGTAGTAAAACATCTGAACATATGACAGATATGTTATAAGTACATTTTTACTGTTTACATGTGAACTTTACATTACAGAAACTTACCAAAAGATGTCATTGTTTTATCTGATTGACTGCTTTCCAAAGCAACAGTTGCACTAACCAACTCATCATCATCAACAAGATCGATCATTGCACAAGGTTCCTTGTTGTTTATTACCTTGATATCTTTATGCAAAGCAGGTTCCAAATTGTGTGGTCTTTTCCATGTTTGAAATAGTGTTTTTTGCTTTGATGTGAGTGACATGCTATTAAATCTTCCAAAAACTTAAGTTAGCCTGACATGAAATTTTCAATAGCACTTTAACAGCAAAATATAATGAAAACCATTGCAAAAACAGTTGTTACCAACAAAATTTAATTAACCAACATTTAAGATTAAGCCAGTGTCTTAACGACCATGTTCAGTTTTCTTTTTCAAAGGACTAAAAAAACACATCTGGTTCACCACCTTTAGGACTAAAAAAACTTATTTGTTATTGTGCAACATACACACTGAGTTCGTCAAAGCAGCAGTACAATGAACTTGCTCAAGCATTAAATCTCTGATCCTCCTTTGCAGAGGATCGTAGGTTTGGTTCTCACCATGGTTGGTTTGGCTTTGCTAATAAAGATACACTTTTGATGTTTTATCATCAAATTTTATGTTTTCACAATCTTTTTTTAGAAGCACTTTTCATGTAGTTTGTTAAGAATTTATAAAAAGAGAGACGGGTTTACGTTTAACGTCTATATTTAGGCTTTAGGATTGGGGTTGAAGGTTAGGGATTAGGATTAAGGTCAGAAACTTTACTTGATACAGTTTGTTAGTTATTCAAGTTCAAAAGGAAAAACCAGATATGGGCATTTAGACACTGCCAAAATTTAATGAAAAACACCAAAGCATAAATTTCAAACTACAGTATAAATTACAGTACGTGTTTGAAAACGAAAGACAAGCCTTGCTGAAAAGATGTCATAAATACTTCATAAGGGTAAGACACAAGTTTTAGGAGTAAGGGCCATCAGCATCGGTACCACCAGCATAAGGATGTACCACCAGCATGGGGATGTGCCACCAGCATAGGGATTGACTTGAAATGCAGCTGTTTGCACCACCACTAGCATAGGAAGTTGATTAAAAAAGAGGCGGTTTGTTTTGTATCACCAGAGTAGGGATTGATTTAAAAAGCGGCTGTTTGTATCACCAGCGTAGGGATTGAGTTAGAAAACAGCAGTTTGTATAATCAAATGTTGGGATTGCTTTCTAAAGTGGCCACCAGTGCACGGATTGAGTTTGAAAACGGCCTTTTTTATGACCAACATATAGTTTAAAAGTAACCCCTATGTACTGTAGGGACTGCTTTTAAAAGCAGCCACCAACGAAGGGATTGAGCTTGAAAGCAGCTGTTTGCACCACCAGCATAAGGATAGAGTTTAAAGACAACCCTTCCGCTGGTGGTATAATAAACATTCACTTTCTACATCGATCAGTTTCCTTTGCTGGTGGTACAAACAGCNACATTTCAAGTCAATTCCTATGCTGGTGGTACCAACGCCGCTGACAAGCCCTCAGTGTTTGAGCACAAAACTGTTTTTGGCCCACAAATGACAAGAAAAGCCACAAAATTCACTAGCTTTTCATAGAACAACTGGATCAGGGATTCCGAACCTTTTTAGGATCTTGTACCAATTGGGCACCCATATTGTCAATGTGTATCACATTTTCCAAGAGTAACTAATTTTATCTTAGTTTATTCAGAAGAATAATATATATTAAATAATAGTAAAAGACCACAACTACAATTTGATCAGATTTTTGTTTTTGTTTACCTTCCGACAATTGGTCGATGCGTGGCATAAATTCGCTAAAAGCGCACCAAACGTCACAATGTTACGAAATAATAGGAATAACAGGCTACAGGAAAATGTATTCATTTTAGAAACAAAACCCGACAAGTCAATTAAAAAGCTGTGAATCTAGGCTTTGCTGAAAAAATAGAAGTTGCTCGCATACCACCAGGGAGACCTTCACGTACCAGTAGTGGTACGCATACCACAGGTTGGGAGATGCAACTACCTGCAACAATTAATAGCTCAAGGTTTGCTACAAACCTTGAGCTATTAATAGATGCAACTACCTGCAACAATTAATAGCTCAAGGTTTGCTGCAAACTTTCATGGAATCAGCTGACTTGGCTTGACTCTGCTTTCATGACTTTGAGATAATTCAAACTTGTACAATGCACATATGTTTTTTGGATTAACACTAAACAGAGGGCCAAAGATGAACAGATTTAAGTTCTTCAAATCCAAGTCCATCCGAATCCAATCCAAGTCAGATAAAACTGGCAGTTTCAAAATCCAAATCTTGTTTAAACCTAAAATTCTATCAATTGTCTTCTGCTAAAGGCAAAATAGTTCAACTGAAGGCAAAATAAATTGATTAATTATTATTTCGCAATGCATAATTGCACGACTAGTTCTCAACCTGCTTAAATCCCATGACACCTTCATAATCATAGTGCTACACCACTAGTATTATTGCTTTTTCATGCTGCTGCATATGATAGACCAGGAGGGTGTTATTCTATTTCTTCGAACACATCCTGTTCCTGGTGAATCGTATATTCAACAAACGCCAACCAACCAAGATGTTGCAACAGCCTCAAATGCAATGAAAATCTCAGTTTCACATGATGTAATA
>JGI24158J21664_10013770_pt1 | contig 10654 bp, 6 predicted proteins | sample Ectturendosymbi3_FD_21664 | JGI IMG/M metagenome (IMG submission 21664)
ATTTGCTTGAATTGCTTAAAAGTAATCTGTTAGAAATTACTTTTCAATTAAACAATACATTTCTGTTACTTGAACCCAGCCCTAATTGCTACAGATTCACTCATGCTTCTTTTCACAAAAGATAAAACTACGTGGCTTGCTATCATCAGTCACTGTCTCGTTGCATTACCTGCCAAGATGTATGCGTTTAACAGCCACATGCGGCAAAACGCCTACCCCTGTTACTTGAAGCGAATCTTCAAAAGCGAACATTTGAATATTTGTTGCCATGTTATTGTTATGCAATAAAGACCAATAGTAGAACAAACCTCTCGCAAGTTTCGCAACCTGCTCGTCAGGCAAAGGAGCCGACATGAGTGAACTGCAACAAGCCCATCATTACATGACACCAGAACAGCGAACCTAGCTTTTTGGCAGTGTGAGTGTCATAATGGCAAATAAAATGTAATTGCAAGAATCAAATCGGAATTAAGCTGCTGACTACAGGCTTTCTAGATCGGAATTAAGCTGCTGACTACAGGTTTAAAAATTTTTGGTTGTTAGTCCCAATTTCCAAATTGAGGGAGGCAAAAGGTCTTTTGCCGTCCCTGCGGCCGCCCATGCTGTGTTGTATCCCCTCACAATACATTAATAGAATAGCCGGTTTCCAGTGTATATAATCAGGTAATATCGTATTTGTGGTCTGCGCCTTAAATATCCAGTGTATCTTGCATCAGAGTTGTCCAATGAAAACCCAACACTTTACACAAGTGCTTCTCAACATTGATTTACGCGGCCCAGAAAACAATTGGTAAAAATTGCGTGACAAACCACTTTGATGGCACAGGCTATGCTTTTATACGAATAAACAAACACATATTACTGAGAGCGAAGTTTTTCCTGCATGCAATCCAGTGAGAATCTTGCTGCTGAACAGATCAGTTTTTCCCACGCTGTGGCGATTAGATGTCTATATAACTGTATTCTAACAAATTTTCGTGCAACTCCGTGGTCCACTCGAAATCTGCGCTATGGCCCACAAGTGGGCCATGGTTAACAGGTTTGGAAGCTGCTTTACACCAATGAGAAATTCAGTTATTTAACCAATAGAACTGTATCTTACCATCGTAAAAAGCCTTTCTTTGTCAAATAGGAGTGAGGTACGTAATGATATTTTTGCTATTGAACAACGGCAGCCCTTATAACGCCTTTCACAGTCAGCAGCTCGTCCCCCAGTGTGGACGTCATAACACATTTATGAAGATGTACGGTTTCGGAACTATACTGAAGCCTTCTTCAGCATTCTTCTTCATGGTGACCCAGGCCTGAAACCACGGAAGAGGGCATTTGCAACAATGCCCCCTAAATATTTTTGTGCCCCTCAATTTGTGTTGTTCCCAGGAAAATTTGTTTCAAACATATAATAAAAACAAAAATCTTGTCCCCCTAAAATTGTATTTTGCCCCACCAAACTTTAAAACCTGGCTACGGGCCTGTAGGTGACCAAGGTCAACATTCAGTATTGAAGCCACATCACGTTTCAAACAATTAAAGCTCGTTGCGCAAGAAAGGTCCTGTGTTTTGTTTTTTTCTGCAAAATTTTCTCACTACGCATCCGATTTTTCGACTACACACTTTGACACGTGGCCTGGTCGGTAGCAACTGGACTACTGATTTTTTGCTTAAAATTCCATCACAATCTCTTGTAGTAAGCTATTCAGTATAGAACTTCGAAAACCACAAAGAAAACTAGTACAAAACGATCGCTTTACCTTGACCACTGGCCCACTTCGTCAGTCAACTGCACCCAGGCTGGACCTGGACCTGAGTCGCATGACGATGACCCCATGCTGATAAGCTGATCGTATGAAGAAACCTATTGATTCATAAAGAACAGCGAAGGATTAATCCTCGATGTCACGGGGTACAGTAGATGACTACGACCTGAAACGAGGCGGTATCTGCTTCATCGAATACACTGTTTCAAACACTGCAATCAATTAAGCAAAACAGCATCCGTTGACTATGATTTACTCTAAGCATTACAGCGTAGAAAACGCCTTTTGCTTCAAGTAGTAACGCTAGAATCAACTTGCTCAGCTCCTAAGTAGACTTCCTAAAAATCTTACAATTTGTGACAATCGGGCAAAAGTTGCATTGTGACTGGTTTTTATTTTTTTTTAATTCGCTGTTCGCAAAAATGCAGATTCCATTAAAATATTTGAACTTTGTAACTCCATGGTTTCCACTTAAATACTTTCGATCGTTTATGTGCCAATCCCAATAAGAACTCCTTCAATACCAAAAATAAATCGACACCTGATACACACACTTGCAGCATTGCTTAAAATTCTCATAATTTATCGTTAGTTAACTGCGGCAAATCATTACTAATTAAGTGGCTTTTTGGAACAAACGCAACATGTATTGAAAAACGTAAAATCAAGTTAAATAGCACTAAAATTTCGATACGTCATTGTTTATGAAGTCATCATCTTTTGTAGTTTTCGACAAACCAAAATGCTAATGAGTGCAGACAAATCAATAGAATCCAAACATAACGATTTTTGTAACATGTTTTTCTGCATTGCTTGTCATTTTATGAAAAGTTGTTTTACCAAATAACAGATGCATCTCAGGGACATTAAACACACAACTAGATTGTTGAAAGTATACACATGGCTTCTTGACGTCGTATTTTATTTGCCTGCAGCAAAAATTAAACAAAGCAGAAAACATCCTTTTACCAGGGACGAAACAGTTGGTGGTGAAAAAACGCATTAGGGTCTAATTATGTGCATCAATAACATACTTTCAACAAAAACCTAGTATGTTCAACGAGCGTTGTAAGCAAGGTAACCGTTTTACGTCTACGAATTTTTGAAATCGAAGTTATGATCACAATTTTGTACATACTGTGGTTGGCCATCTTGCAGTAAAACCTTAGTTTACTTCGTGAAAATTAATGCTTCTTGATCAAGCTAAGCAACAACACCAGTTATCTGAAAGTGAAGGTTTTGTAGTAAACTTTTTCTAGTTGAAGTTTCAAACACGTACCTGCGTAATGAAACTGCCAAATACAAAGAGTAAGAAATTCATTTTTAGACGTTTTACGGTTTTTCCCCTAACCTAAAATACAACATTGCGCAAAACAAAAAGAAAATGTCATTGAATTTCTCACACACAGCAAAACTATTTTACGACTTTTTCAATCGAAACTACAAGATTTGCTTCAGCACGTAACACATGCATCCACAACAGCTGTTTTCCCCTCCAAGGTGTTAGGTCAATGAAAATTACACGCAGTGGTGTGTTCAAGGGGAGGCGACCGAGGCACTTGCCTCGGGCCCCGCCTTTTGGGGGGCCCCCTTGAGGTGTTACGCGCAAAATTTTTCCTTAATTTTGGTGAAAAACTAAAATTTTCACTCATATGATGTACTACGAAAGAGATCATAAGTAAGTACTCTGCTTTCAAAATCCCCCCCTACAGAAACTGTAATGTGCAGGTACTTCGCTTTCAAAGAGGCCCCCAAGGGCAACTGCAATTTGAAGGTGATCTGCTTGCAAAGGGGCCCCCAACAGAACTTTAATATGTAAGTACTCTGCTTTCAAATTTCATTGAAGGGGCCGCAAAAAGAAACTGTAATGTGTAAGTAGCCTTCTCTGCTTTCAAAGGAGACCGACACCAATTGTAATGTGTAAGTACCTTGCTTTCAAAGGGGCCACCAACAGCAACTTTAATGTATGAGCACCTTGCTTTCAAAGGGGCCCAAACACCAACTTTAATGTAGAAGTACCTTCCTTTCAAAAGGACCCCACCACCATCTCCAATGAGTAAATAAACAAGATTCAAACCAACTTCTATACCAAAAAGTTGTGGGTTAAAATTTCTTCCAAAAAGGTCTGAAAAGACCCCATCAAATAACAGCAAATATCATACCAGATGATAACTTTTTATACCAAATGATAATTTTTTTAGACATTGAAGTATTTGGTATATTGATAATTTTATGAATATGCCACAGTTGAACAGAAAGTGATCTTTTTATGTCTCTGAGAGGAAAAAGTTAGACAAATTCTCATTTTATGTGATGTTGTACCTTGGTGAACATTTCCATCAGAAAATAAGACAACATGCAATAGTTATAGCAGGGACCACACTACATCTTTTAATTTATAGGGCATTTTCTTTTTAGTTTACAAAGTAATTTTGTATTCTTGCTGTTGTGCTGCAAAGACTGCTAATAAGCAAGGCTACATTCATGCTTCTTATCAGGTAGCATAGCAGAGATGGCATTTTTTAGTATTATGAGTACTCATTTTTTCCACAGATATGTCGGGTACTTTAGATGGTTTGAAAATTTATCCTGTGCTTGAAGTCACAGGTTATTTGAAGCTTGATTAGTACATAGTTGGCTTAAGGTAGACTTGGTAGGTGATGTTAAACTTTTTTTGCCAGCTCTTAGCTTGAATCGTTTTTTCTTAACAGATTTAATCAATTGTGTAGGCTACTTGCAGTAGAAATGTTTGCAACAAGGTGTATGATGAATTATTTCCTACTTTTGCACATTTTTCAAACCAACTAGTGTCAATGAAAGATTAGGGCAGCCTTGACTCATCCAGCTTCAAAGCTTTCCAAAACAAGTCTTAGGTTGGATGCTTTTGTATGCTATGTTCTTGCAGTTAAAAGGATGAAATTTAAAACAAAGTTAGTATTTTGAATCTTCATGGTTGTTGTTTATATTTCCATGAATCCCCATAAAGACATGATTGTGAACGAATTCAGGATACCAACTACCAAGCATTTTCTCAAAAGGGGAAAGTGTGAAGCTTTCAAATGGGTAAACATTGTAGTTTATTGATGGTGTTGGGTCGAAGCCACCCAACTTGCTATTGCCTAATTTTTGTGTGTTGCCAGCCTTGTCTTCCCAACTTTCAGTGTTTTCAAAGTTGTGTATCATGAACACCCTTTTGCATTTTCGCCTGCTATGTCAGTCATGCCGTAGTCTCAGGAACATATCCTTGGGTGGTCGTATCTTATGCTTGATCAAAAGTAATTATCACGGTTCGCTGAGTATGACGACGTCATCAGAGGGCTCCCCTTTCTAGTCTTGCCTCGGGCCCCCTCAAACCTAAGCCCACCATTGATTACACGAAACACGGAATCAAACGCTCGGATTAAAACTGCTTTTCCACAGACAGACAAATTGGAGTTGAGTCATNCATATGGATTTAACTAATCCAAAACAGGTTCCGAAATAGTCGCCATAAAATATATATTAGCCATTTGAGTAACGAAAACTCAAGACAACATTTCAGGGCCGCAACCAACTAAAATTTTCAGAGGGAATAAATTTATTGTAATTTGTTATTATTCCCAATAGCTAAAAACCTTCTAGGCGCTTTCACAATGTTTTTGAAAATTTCGGGGAGGTAATTGCCCGGTTGCCCCTTTCCCCTGGTTGCGGGCCTGAAGCCTTTCAAAGATTTCTGCTCACCGCAACTCTCGGTTAGTGCAAGGTACGCTAGTTACCATGGGCGTCGGAAAGGGGGGAAGGGAGGGTCCTTGTCCCCTTTGAATTTTGAGATTTGACTTTTCTTAGTTTCGAGTGATTAAAATGAATTTTTTCCACTTTGGCCCCTCTGCAAAAATCTTTTTGGCTACCCCTGGAAAATCCACTGTTGGCCCTCCCTAGAAAAAATCCTTCCGACGTCCATGCTAGTCACGAATACCTAAGGATTGGCAAAGTGGGTTGATCTTCCTCACACGCATACGGGCGACTGCATGGAGGGAACAGATTTCTCTCCTTAGCGCCCCTCAAAACTGTATAAATGCCAATGTCTTGAAAAGATGCTATCAGATAATTGAACTTTTTCTGAAAGGTACCACCTGCGGTTTTCATTCTGCCCATAGCACCACAGGCCAAACGTTTACTTGCCAACAAATTTTTAAGAGTATGCCAAAGATGTCTACACTTCTCTTGACTTCAAAAAAGCACACGACACGAATCTTCGAGGAAGCTTTGCGGAGTTTTGCGGGATCAAACTTTACGGCCACCTACTGGACATCAACTAAGTCATTATATTCCTGATATCTAAGATATTTGTGCCCAGTGGTGGACTTAGATTTGGGGGATCCCGAGGCAATGCTGAAAAGGGGGCCCTCTGATGACGTCATCACATTCAGCCAATCGTGATAAGACCGTTTGATCAAGCCTTGGAAGGGAACATGCGGACCACCCACGGATACGTTCCTAAGACTACGGCAAGACCGACATGATAGAAAATGCAAAAGGGTATTCATGACACACAACTTTGAAAACACTGTAAGTTGGGAGGAAAAAGTTAGCAACACATAAAAGTTAAGCGATAGCAATTTGGCATCGCCCCACACTTTTCTAGTTTTGCGCCCCATTTCTCTGCATTCACCGTGAATAAAACAAAGTTTATAACACACTTTTTCCCCTGAAAAATGTTTGGTTTCCTGAATTTGTTCCCAGCCATGTCCATAAGTGACTCCATGAAACCATGAAACCACAGGTATAGTGGATTTACCTTTTCGAATTATGACTTGCATTATGCATTATGACTTCAGCCGTTTCTTACTCGCTATTGTATGCCGTACGTGAGATCTGGTTTGTATCAACTTGTCATTCGCGTCAAGGGATTTCGTGTGTGCGCGCTCCACTGCGTCCGCGCAATAACCTCGATTACGCATTGCATTCGGTTTTGACCATCGGCGTGGACACCACGCTTTCAGAGAGTCGAGCTGTGTATCGCTAGCGCACGGACCACGTTGGCTGTTTCTGCTGTCGCGCCATCCTGAAGCTACTTCTGCTGCTGCTAATCAAAAGCCTTTTGTAAATAAAGATTTGTGCACCAGGAAATCTGTGAAACGAACTATCAAGTGGTGAGAGCCAAACACCTTGCTTCGGCTTGGCAACTTAAAAATGTCAGGCAGTTTTAGTCGGGAGTTAGATCAGTACTCATACAACGACTAGACTGCCTCGTTGGTAGCGTTTAGGGAAACCAGCATCTCTACATGCAACAACAGCATTCCTAGCAAGCAACCTCTACGCTGGACAACACCCCACACCTGAACATATCGGTTCCTATGACGGGAAACACCACATTGGTTCCCAAACCAAAGAAATTTTATACTGGTAAGGGACAAAGCTCAAGATTTAAACAAGCACATTGAACAGTCTTAGTGGATTGAAAAACTTCTATCAATTTGGCATGTCGCAAGATTCAAATCCAAATCGAAGTACATGTTCATCTCTGGTCATCTTCATGCATTGGGCATGCGAAAAACAAAGTAGTATATTTCTTGTGTTGTGATCGGAAAGCTGGAGTGGCAAGTGTGCAAAATTTCACACTGTGGCAGCAGGCAACAATAGAGATCACCTGACGAGATCACTCTATTATTGCTTGTTCGTGCCACATATATTTATATTCGTGTGTTGCTCATCATGCCTCTTCCCTTTTGTTATGAATCGCATTTTGATTTTCAACGCAACGCCAACTGAGAAGTTGCAAACATTCCCACCTTTTTACAATGAACTGCACCGATCGCACGTTCTTTTTGTGAAGGTTGTGTACAGTTTTTACTTGTGACGTGTAGATCTTGATCTCCTTGTCCAGCTATGATTGCATCAGATTAAATCATTCACTTTATCATTACTACACCGGAACACCTACCCTGCACAGCATATGTCAAAAAATAAGAAGACAGCTTTAACAACGAGGTCACGTTACGGCCGATATCCACAACAGCACAGTATTACTGTTACAGGTTGTACCTGGCACCACCTTCACATCCTGGTCACAGCACTACTTTTTTGCCACTGGAAAGCCAGAGCGGCAAGTGCGCAAAACTTCACACAGTGACAGCAAGCAACAATAGAAATCACACGTCATGCTCATTTTGTTTCTGCTTGTTCACGCCACATATATTTGGCAGAGGTGGCAGGAGTCACTTTTTCAGACTCTGACTCCGCTCCTGTTCCAAAATTTTTGAATCCGGATCCGGCTATTCTTCAAATTTGAGAATCCGACTCCTGTTCAGACTCCGGCTACAGTCATCGATCCAACCGTAATTTACCCATGTTTTTTCCTAAGAAACGACCGCAGAGACTCCTGCTACTGCCGAAATGGAAAAGTGACTCCGGGTTCGGGTCCGGTTTTCCAAAAATTATTGACTCCGGATCCGGATCCGGGTCCGAAAGAAAAACGCAGAATCCTGCCGGAGTCGACTCCGGTAATCCGGATCCGGTCCCACCTCTGATATATAGGTCTTGTTCTTCACGCACATCCCGTTCGTGGTAAATCACACATTCAACCCAACGCTAACCGAGAGATTGCAATACTTGCAGCAAAGTTTTGTCTCTTTCACTCTCGAGACTTGTTGAAATGACTGAGAGTGAAAGAAACAAGTAAAATGGAAACTTAAAAATCTTAGATAACCTGCGAATAACACGCTAAAAGAACATTGGGCACCATTTTCTAACTTATTGGGCATCATTTCATAGCATGTTTGGTACTGCTTTCTAACTTATGAGACGCTATTTTATTGCATGTTGTGTGTCATTTAATAGCATAAAAAAGTAATGGAAAAATGTGAATTAATTTGACTGGACGCTGACTCGAGCTTGCAAACCAATTACTCGAAGTGACTCGGCAATTCTTGTTCCTTTACTCTGACTAGACTCGACCAAGTCATGACTCAACTCTGACTCGAAAAAGTTTATTTGACCCTGGGTCAACTCTGACTCGAAGGGCTTTTGACTCTGAATCGATAAAAATTACTCGGGCACATCGTTGACTGTTTCTAAGTTGAATTTTTTTCGAATATTTTGGTATTTTTGTGACCTTTTTGGATTCTTTCTTGCCTGCAAATAAACAGAGAAAAATTCGTTTAATTACAAAAATTTTACGAAGCCACATTCTTGCAATATTTAAAGTCTTAAGACACAAGCTTTTTGACCGAGACATGTTAGCCTTTCAGACCGAGACGAGACCTGAAACCTTCAAAACTGGGACTCGCAAAATTGGCAGCTGTGATGGCGTTTTGAGGCCGAGACCAATCTCGAGACTCCATCACTGCAGTACTAAGAGATTTTCCCCCAAAGGATATTAGTTTAAAATTTATGATTGTTTAACCATTATCAAATGTTATGAGACATAACTATTAACAATATTTTTGCTTGCATACAGTGCAGTACATTTGTTATTGCTGTTTGTCAAGTAGCTGTATCGTGATAAAGTTGAATAAATCGGCAGGTAATATGTTTAAAAAATGATTACTAGCTTGCTTCATGAGCAGTTACTTTTTCGCATATAAACCTGATCAGATGAAATATTTAGACAGTGTAACCGGATTTGGATGGACTACGTAATAAAAATTTTGGACTAGGAGTTCAAAAATCCTACGTTTGTTCAACGCTGTTGCATCATAGGCGCTGTTTAAATCCTCGCTCATGTTTTGTTTTCTCCTTTTATCTTTTTTGGTTCTTCCCCGGACACACTACCTCAGCCTCGTGCCGACAGACCGACATGCCTACGTTTCTGCATTCATTCCGGAATAGGTTGTCGGTAAGCGTTTCTGGCATTAGGCAATTGCTCTGTTCACGGCTTTGCTATGATTTAAACTTGCACATATGTGTTTTGAAGGTACTATTCTTCAGAAGGGCGATGAGTTCGAATCAATCAAGAAATTGCTTTGTTAGGAACTCGATTTCCTGATTTCGTGTAAATTTTTGCATCCCATCCTTATCCTACTACAGTTTGAGTGTCAGTAGAGCAACTTAAGTCCTGAAAGGGTTTGTGATTACCATTACGTGTGTCTTTGCAAAATCTTACTGCAGACGGCTTGAATGGATATCTTTGTCAGTGCATGGTGATGGTGACGAGTAGCCTAGATGTTTTTTGTCGCATTTCCGATCTGGTTTTCAGGAAGAAATTGACCTCAATATTCAAATGAAATACTTTCCCCAGTCTTGTGGTGTGTGAACAGATGTTTGTTTGCAGTATTGGTACCTGTGTGATTGGTTACGCTGGCATGTCCAAGCTTGCATGTAGTTCCTGGTAACCACTGAAGATTTTTTTAAGGTTTGACCTGGGTGACAGCTGGCCACTGCAACATTATAAGAGAGAGCAAATGAGTGATGTTGACTACATAAGAGCTTTAGAGCAAATGTGTCCAAAGAAATTACTTAGACAGCAGTTACTTTTGAGGGAAGCGAAGCAATGTTCTCGTGTAAGATCTCACAGACATTGACTTCAGTTTAATTTCTTGGCCCACAGTTTTGTATAGTAGAAAGTGTGTCAATAATCATAATGTCATGCCATCAATATTAGTTATACAATCGGTAGATATAAGTCATGACAATATGAATGAAATAATAACTTTTATAAAACTAAATACTCTACTCTTTAGTCTTTTACTAACTTTATTTTGTTTTTCATATGCCTGGCACTTATTAGAATACTGTTTGGTGCTAAATTTTTTATAATCTGTTTCTGCCTCTGCTTATTCAACCTTATTCAGTGATGCTATGTGCTTGGTGGGACCTACATTAGGGTTACCATATCTGATGAGGCGCAATTCCTGACAGATTTATGTTAGTCACTGTAACCAATTTTTGCGACGAAAACACTTTTATTATGGTATAAA